>RJWC01000321.1_pt1 | contig 22429 bp, 30 predicted proteins | sample 2174211 | NCBI WGS metagenome assembly RJWC01 (sample SAMN10236717, study PRJNA496047) | synthetic metagenome | isolation source: mock community containing 12 organisms: Thioclava sp. ES.032, Psychrobacter... | place: USA: Walnut Creek | collected 2015-10-01 | reverse complement strand
ACGCGGCGGGCGAGACCGTATCAATAAAACGCCACTTTGAACTTCTGACGAGACTCGTCATAGGTATTCTCTTTCTCTCATTAATGATTATGATTGCTGTCAGAGGGCTAGCTGAATTTCCAGCCAACAAAAAACGGCCACCTGCTCGATGAGCTAAGTAGCCGTTTTCATAAAATTCTTGGTCGGAATAGCAGGATTCGAACCTACGACCTCTGCCTCCCGAATCCACTTCTCTTCTTGCGTGTCTTGAAAAATCAATACGTTAACGCACTCCGCCCCGCGTGTACGTGACCCTTCGTGACATGAACGGCCATAGCGTGACCCACGTGCGTCACGTTTTGGTCACGTGTAACAGATTGCCCGAATAGTGAACAGAAGCTGGACGTAGCCATCCCGGCTAGCTTCCCCGGGCAGCACAATGGAGGAAAGCGCATGCCACTCTTCAGTGGTGATCTGGAGGTGTCGGGTAAGTTGCTGGTCGATGGCCAGCTCACGCAGTCCTGTGGGGGCCATCTGATCGGCGACCAGCTCGGCTTGCTTGCTGGTGGTTTCCTGGACAGTGTACTCAGCGACATTGTCCCCCAGGTCGAGGCCCATCAAATACTCGACCGACACGTCCAGCACCTTGGATGCCTGCAGCAGCTGGCTACGTGTCAGTCCGCGTTCGCCACGCTCCACGCGAGAGACGCGCGCCTGGTCGACGCCAATCCGCTCAGCCAACTCCATTTGATTCAGACGCTTGGCTTTTCGTGCAGCACGAAAACGAGAAGAAACGATTTCCATAGTCATCTACTGAAACAATGAGATTATTGAATTATGCCTGTTCAACATTCTTATGTCTTTTTATATGTATTAACGACATTGGGTATGTAACTGCCAGGAGGTCTTTATGCAACTTCGACAAGCTAGGCTCGACGCCGGATTAACCCAGATAGAGCTGGCTGAAGCCATCGGCTGCAGTCAAAGCGATATCAGCCGCCTCGAGAGTGGACAGCGCGATATCACGCTGGAACGGCTCAAGGCTATCGCTGCAGTGCTGGGGGTTCCAGTGGCACAACTGCTCGCCGACGAGGTGGCCTGATGGCTGCCCCGGCGCATGCCTGGATGCCGCTCTCCGCGTTCACCGACCGGCGTCTGGGCGCACGGGATATGCGCGTGCTAGGCGCGCTTTATGCCCATGCGGATACCGAAAGGACGTGTTGGCCTTCCGTGTCAACGCTGGCCGCATTGACCGGCATCGACCGCCGAGATGTTCAGCGCACCATCCGCCGACTCGAAGGCTTCGGCTGGCTGACGGTCGAGGCGGGAGGCGGTCGCGCAGCAACCTCTCGCTACCGGCTATGGCAGGCATCACAAACAGCGGGTGATCCGCCCGCCGATATCCAGAGAAGGGCGGGTAAAGCACCCGCCGTTGACGACGAAAAGGCGGGTATTTCCCCCGCTGTTGATTCACCACAAAGGGCGGGTGAATCGCCACAAAAGGGCGGGTGTTTTACCCCTGAAACGGCGGGTGAATTACCCGCCCGAACATACCAAGAACAAACCAGGAACATTAACCCCCTTTTTTGCGCAACGGACATGAGCGCAAGCGAGCCGAAGGCGAAGTGCGGGGAAGCTGCTCGGGAAGCGTCCTTTGCGGACTTCTGGCGCGCATACCCGAAACGCCGGGGCAAGGCGGACGCCCGCAAGGCCTGGATGAAGCTCGCGCCAGACGAGGGTCTGACCGAGCGGATCCTGCAGGCCGTGGCACAAGCTCGGGCATCGCCGGACTGGCGAAAGGAGGGCGGGCAGTTCATTCCGTACCCGGCGACCTGGCTGCGAAGGCGTGGGTGGGAGGATGAGCTGGAAACCGACATCGTTCCGCTGCCGGACTCACGTGGATCGCGCTATGGCGAGTCGCAGCGCATCGGCGGCACCTTGGCCGCGCTGGATTCTATGTTCAGAGGAGAGCAAGAACATGCACAACACGACGTTCCAGAAGGGCATGGCCTACCTGTCAGCCGCGTATGGCACTGAGCTGAGCCGGGAGCGGTTGGCCGTCTACTGGGATCAACTGGCCCACATGGACGACGACGCCTTCCTGGCAACCGTGAAGACACATGTTGCCGCCCAGCCTCGCTTTCCTGCGGTGTCCGAGCTGCGAGAAGCCTACCGTCAGCGCTGCCAGCCGCAAGCCTGTGTGCATCGTTTACCGCGCCCTAGACGTGTCGATGAAGACAATGCGCGGCGCGTACTGCAAAACCTGAAGACCCAAGTAAGGAGGCCCTGCCCATGAGCGCGAGCGAACATCAAGAGCAGGTAGCCCTGTTCAAGTGGGCCGAGTACGGCGTAGGACGCTGGCCAGCACTCGAACTGCTCTACGCCATACCAAACGGCGGCGTGCGGCCATCAAAGGAGCGTACCGACAAGCGTGGCCGCACGGTGCGCTACTCAGTTGAGGCGCAGAAGCTGCGCGCAGAGGGCGTGAAGTCCGGCGTGCCGGATATCTGCCTGCCGGTGCCGAGTGGCCCTTATCACGGCCTGTACATCGAACTGAAGACGCGCCGCGGACGGCCCAGCGAGGTGCAGCGGCAATGGATCGCTGCGTTACGCCGCCATGGCTACTGTGCCGAGATATGCCGAGGTTGGGAGGCTGCCCGCGCCGTCATCGAAGACTACCTGGGAACAGAGGATAAAGCCGCTCCGATCGCCGCCCCCGACCGACCCATCACTTATCCCGCTCCGCGCCCCGAGCGCCTGGGCGAATGCCAAGCCAAGAGGATGCCGCTATGACCGCTACCGCACAGACTGAAGGCCGCCGCCACGATGCTGCGATGATCCACATCAGCCCGGATGGCCAGACACTGCCCGTTGACGCCCGCGTTGACGAGCTGACCACCAAGGTCAAGAAGATCACCACCACCGACGAAGGCAAACTACAGATCGTCCTTGAATCGGAGGGGATGGATCAGGAGGCGCTCGACCAGGTCAAGGAGCTGCTCACGCTTCAGCAGCAGTCCCTGGTGCTGGTCAGCATGACGCCGGTACAGCGGGAGCTGTTCTCATGATTCGCAAAGCGGCATTGGCCGCCATTGTGACGATTGCCGCCCCGGTGTGGGCGGAGGCCGCACCGCTGGACGACGCCATCGCCTTGGTGCAGCGCGCTAATCCAGTGCTGGCGGCTGAGTACGCCGAGTACCGGGAGACGACGCGCCAGCGCGATTGGTCGAGCGATATCACGCTGGGCTGGACACAGCGTGGCACCGTCGAGGGAGGTGCTGCTGGCGCCAACGCGGGCATAAGCGTCTCGATTCCGCTGTTCGACCGCAGCCATGAACTCCGCACCGCTGAGGCCCGTAGCGCCTGGACAGCTAGCCGTGACGGTGTGCTGACGGGCTTCTTAGTCAGCGTTTCGGAGCTGGAGGCGCTGGCGCTGGAACTGGCCGAAGCCGAGAGGATGCGGGATTTCCGCCGCGACCGGCTGGAATACCAGCGCCGCCAGGTGGAGGAAGGCATCGCCGAGCCGGATAGCCTATGGCCGGTAGCCGAAGCGATGGAGTTGGCGGATCTGGACTATGCCGAGCGGCAGGCCAAACAGCAGGCGCTCAGCGAACGCATTGCCCGTGAATTTGGAGGTGAACAGTGGACGACGTTACGGGATTTGTTGGCCGAGCACGTGAAGCGGAAGATGCCCTGAGCGCCATTCAACGTGGTGCCAATGTGCTGATCCAGGGCCGGGCGGGCATCGGCAAGTCCGCTTTCCTGCGCCATCTTCACGGCCAACTGAAAGACGACGAGCAGCCGGTTGTGTTCGTTCCCGCAGGCACGACCAAGTCGAGCCTGCTAGAACTGGCCCGCCAGATTCATGAGCGCTGCGGACTGGCCGTGCCAGAAGCCATGCTGCCGCCGCGCACGTTGGCGCGCGTCAAACGCGAGGGAAGCCTGCCCTGGGCGGATCTGGTGCGCCCGCTGCGCCGCCTGCCCGTCGCCGATACCGTGGATCTGCTGGAGGGAAGCCTGCGACGCCAACGCTTCCTGGTGCTGCTGGAAACGCTTGAGGTACCGCCGAGCCAGGCCGAGCTGTTTGCCGTCATCCTCGACTGCGCCCAGGTAGTCGCGTGCATGGACGATGCCAATCGCCGCACGCGCATCGAGCGACTGCTGTGGCGCTTCCAGACCACCGTGGAGCTCAAGCCGCTGCCGCTCGACGACAGCCGCGAGGTGGCCGAGCGGTGGCTGACCTTGCGCCCGTTGCGCTTCTCCGACGAGCGCACCCGTGACCGGTTCCTGCGCCACGTCGCTCAGGCCGGAGGCGGCATACCGGCAGCGATTCGCGGCATGCTTGAGGAGGCCGACAAGGAGGGCGAGATAACCCCAGCTAAGGCGCGCTCACTCTACCATGAGGCCGGTATTCGCTATGTGGATATGACCCCGCTGCTGGTGGTGTTGCTGGTGATCGGCATGGCCAGTCGCTACATCAGCCGTGGCCTCGGCGACACTCAGATGCTGGTGCTCTCCGGCGTGGCCACGGCGATCTTTATGGGGCTGCGGTTTTTCTTCTTTCAGATGCGGAGTCGTCGATAATGCTTGCTCCGACCCACATGGTGGCCGGACAGGCCGCGTTTGTTGCCTTGAGCCTGGCGGTTGGGCACGCGCCCAGCTGGCCGGAAGCGTGTCTGGCCGCCGGAGCCGCGTTGCTGCCGGATCTCGACAAGCGTCATGGCGTCGTCGGAAGGCTGTTTCCATGGCTATCGGAGCCACTGGAGTACCGTTTCGGCCACCGCACCCTGACCCACTCGCTGCTCGCTTGCATCGTACTCGCCATGCTGCTCTGGCCGTTGCTGCCGCACGGCCTTTGGCTGGCTGTTGTGGCGGGATACACCTCGCACCCAGTGGCGGACATGATGACCCCGGCGGGCGTGGGATGGTTCTGGCCGGCGCGCTGGCGCTGCGTGTTGCCGGGCAATGAACGTTATCGCATGCGCGCCATGGGCTGGGGCGAGCTGGCCTTCGCCGTGATCCTCGTTGCGACCACGGTGCCGCTGCTCGGCATGGCCGAGGCCAAGCCGGATACCGGCAGCGTGATCGCCGCTGCCATCGGCGACATTGCCACTGCCAGAACCCGGTACGATGCGGAGAAGGGGGATAACCGCTGGTCGCTGCGCCTCGAGGGGCGCGACAACCTCACGCTTGCCGATGTGAATGGCAACTACCCGATTATCGGCCCCTGGAAGGCCGCTGGCTTCCTGATCGACACGGAGGGAGGGCCGCAGACTGTCTGTCGCAGCGGTGACTGTAACTGGTATGCCGAAAGCGCTGTGGCAGTCAAAGGTGAGCGGCAGGAAACCGTCACGCGCCATATTGACGCCGAGCACACCTCGCCAGCAGCGCTGATGAACGCGCTCAAGCCGCTAGAGGCGACAGGCGAGGTCTTCCTGATCGGTAGCCTCACGGCGCGGGGAATTGCCGACCAGGCGCCCTCAGTGGCCGTCAGCGGCGACGATGTAAGCCTCTCTTACGCCGAACCCGGGGTCATCGAGAGCTGGGGCGCGCGTCCCCTGCGCGACCTGTTGATCACCGTGCAGGTGCGCCACTTACCAGGCGACACCGTCCCCAAGGTAGCGCTGAGCGAGGAAACGGCGGGCGTAATACCCGCCGAATTACGCCCATGGCTGCATGAAGATGACAAATTTTCTCGTGACAGGTAGGTAACATGAATAAAACACAAGTAGGAAACGCGATCCGGCGATTGGCAACCCGACTCACCCGGCACGGTCGACACAAGCGAATGCCGCTGTTCTGGACAGTGGCCGTCGTCGCCCTTACCTTTCCCTGGCTGCTGCCAGGTCTCGACGGCAATGATGGGGTGCCGGGGGCGGGAAACGCCACAGCCGACCGGTTGAACTGTCGTGTGGAGAGCATCTATGACGGTGATACGATGACCGTACGCTGTGCCGGACAAGAAGAGAAGGTGCGTCTCTACTGCATCGACACCCCAGAGATGGGGCAGCAACCCTGGGGGCGCCAGAGCCGCGACTATCTGCGCAGAATCACGCCCAGCCAGGTAGAGATCGTCACTCATGATCGCGACCGCTACGGGCGCCTTGTCGGCGAAGTGCTGTCAGAAGGACGTAGCTTGAACCTGGCAATGGTCGAAGCGGGGCAGGCTGCAGTCTACAATCGTTACTGCAGTGAAGACCGCTATTCGGCTGCAGAGCGGCAGGCTAAATCGACAGGGCTGGGGGTTTGGGCTGAGCCGGGTTTGCAGCAAAGGCCGTGGGAGTGGCGGCGTTGATTCACTCAAGGCCAACGTCCCCAAAAGTACTGTTGTTGCCCATCGAAATGGATCACCCCTCGCAGCAGCACATCGAACGAGGTCAGTCATGTCAAGCCACGAAGCTGAGATGAATCTTCCATGCGCTAGTCGTTATAGACCCGAGATTAATTGAAGCGACAAACTTTGGGTTCTGTAATATAACTAAGTGTAAATTAATGATTTTTTGTTAGCCGTATGAAGCCCTAACTTTTATGTCAGAACAGTATATTAGACTTCATTGTTGACCAATGCTCCTTATCCAAGCATAGTGAAAAATCACTAGTTAAATCAGCGTTATATCATGTGGGATGCTGATCGCATCATCGAAAAGGAGTATGGAAACTATGTCGTTCGAGCCTGTCATGAAACTCTTGTATGGCCCTCCGGGAACCGGAAAAACATGGAAAGCAGCCAGAGAAGCCGTGCGAGCGGTAGAGCCAAACAAGTATCATGCGGCTAAAGGTGATGATGAAAAAATTGCTGTGCTACATGACCAGTTAGTGAACTCCGGACGTATACTGTGGGTAACATTCCACCCCAGCTTCTCCTATGAAGATTTTATTGAAGGTTACCGGCCATTATTAAACAAATCAAATGATGTTGTATATGATATTGTCTCTGGGCCTTTTCTTAATCTTTGTAAGCTGTCTGAATATAAAAATGATCTAGAGGTGGGGGAAGTCATTGAGTCTAGTGGGAAAAAGTATGAAGTTCTTCAGGTAATAGAAGCTGGTTGGCTTATCTTGGTGAGGCCTGAACGTAGTGATTCGGTTGGAAATGAGCAAAGGAAGTTCGTTCTTAGAGACATGATAGAGACGGCGAAATCAAAAGGACTTAAACCCGACGTATTTTCATTACCAGGCAGTGGGATGAAGAATTTGCATGATTGTGGGATAGACCCTTCGGATCCAGATGTTCTTGCTCCGAACGTTTCCAATGGAGAAACTGACAAGCGGAGGGTGGGGTCAACTATCAGAAGAATCGTGGCTGAAAGGTTAGGTGTTTCGAGTTCGGATCTATCTAACGTCGGTCATTATCGTGCCGTTTATAGTCGTATATCTGAACTTGCTAATTACAGAAAATCTCAAAATGTAGCTATCGTTATTGATGAAATCAATCGAGCAGATTTGTCTCGGGTTTTTGGTGAGCTCCTTACACTTCTAGAAAAAGATAAAAGGAAAGGTGAAAAAAACGAAAGGAAGGTTTGGCTGCCATATTCGCAGGAACTTTTTTCGGTGCCGAGAGAGCTTTCTGTAATAGGGACAATGAATACAGCAGATAAGTCTCTAACTTCTATGGACTTTGCTATGCGTCGAAGATTCTCATTCGAACTAGTGGATGCGGATCCAAGCTTTTGTCCTGATGATTTCGGAGGGGTTGACGTTAGAGCTATTTTATCAACAATAAATTCCCGTTTAGATATCTTGATGGGTAAGGACTTTCGTATTGGCCATGCTCAGTTTATGGAAGAGAGCCTACTGGCTTGCATAATTGAAAACAACTGGGAAGGAAGTGCAGATAAAGAGTTAAAAGCTATAGCTTATGTCTGGCGTAAAAGTTTGATTCCTACAATTGAGGAATACTTTCGTCAAGACTGGAGGAAAGTACGAGCTGTTGCAGGTGTCTCGAGTCATGATGAAAATATAATATCGCTATTTAGGGAGAAACAGGCCGACGGACATTTGCTAAAAAACCTTCCAGAGGATTTTGAGCTTGAAGATGCCATATCTTACGAGTTTGAGAGCTGGTGGGACCCTGAGAATTCAATGTGGGATCCAATTGCCTTTGAGAGTTTTTTAAAGAATTTCATAAGGCTGTGAACATGGATATAGTTCATGTGTGTGAGAATGATAAGCTTGTCTTGCCAAAACGCTTTAGTACCTTAGAAACAAAAGAGAGGCTGATGCGGTTGTCGGAGAATTCACCCACTCCTATTTTTAGAAAAAAGGGGGGTGAGATTTATGCCTTAGAATCTGTAGGTGCTGTATCTATAGGTGGGATCAGGATATCCATACTCCCGAAAACTCAAACCGGTAATGCCTCCTTTTATTTTTTAGAAGACTTCTTGAGGTCGGTAGGATATTTGAAAAATACGCGCTCAAGAGCGGGTTATTCTGCTATATCAAAAGGTGACCCTCTTGAACTAGTGATCGATGATTTAGTCCGAAAAATTGAAGACGGCATCTCTCACAATTTGCCTCGCAGGTATGTAAGTAGAAATGAAAGATCTAGCGTAATAAAAGGGAGAATCAATTTTTCAGAAGCGGCTAGGAGCCTTCCAACTGAAAAGCTGCTTGTGCCGATTACTCATACACCGCTCACTAGAGATAACCCTCTTACAAAGTTGGTGAAGTGGACTGTGGTGAAGCTGCTAGCTCTTACTAGGTCTGCAAGGAATAGAGCTGCTCTTCTATCAATAGCCGATACACTTGATGATGTTAATGAAAGGTCACTTCGCACAAGCGATATTAAAAACCTTGTAATTGGTCGATACGAACGCGACTGGGAAGAAGTCGTTATATTTGCACGATTGTTGGCAGAGAACCACTCTCTCGATGCAACTCAAGCTGGTTTGAAAGGCGGCGTCACAATTACATTTGCAATGGCGCATTTGTTTGAAAAGCTTATGCGGTCAGTTTTGAAAAGGGTTTTGTTAGACAGTTCAGTCACTCCTACGCACCTCACGCCGGAAAAATATCACCTCGAGTCTGTCGATGAAAAAGCATTACGCCTCAGGCTTCGTCCAGATTACGTTTTTTTTAGAGATGATGAGCCTGTTTTTGTAGGTGACGCAAAGTGGAAAAAGCTGAGTAGGTATGGCCGCAACCTAGGGTTGAGCCCTTCAGATTTTTATCAAGTTAATGCGTACTTGAGCTCATATGGACTAAGCGAAGCTTTGCTTTTTTTTCCAAAGAGTGACTGGATGGAAAGTGGCTGGAGAGCTTCCTACAATGTCGTTGGTGAATCCAGAAGTATCCATATAGTCTCTGTTGATGTTGAGTCTATTGTTTCTAGAGATAAGAAAGTTAGAGATGCTGCTGAAGAAACTCTTAGGGTTGCCTTGCTCAATATTTTTGGCTTTTGATTTAATTAATTTTGTCATGGGGCGGCCCCATGAGTTTTTCAGGTTACAAATCTCTGGCTCTGCTGCAACCTCGTTACCCAAAGTGCAGCAGTTATTCTATGAATCCAGGGCCTAAAGCTCTTTGCGAGTGTTTCTAGGAAGAAGCGCCCTTCTCTCCCTAGTTTTTGACACTATGCTTTAGAGCTTAGGATGTTTTTTAGACATTTTCAGCAGCAGGCGGATGATGCTTTGTTACTGTGGGGTCTGCGGAAAATTGACCTGCGTTATATTGTAAAAGCTGAGCTACTCGCTCGGCGAGTTGAGCCCCTAACAAAGGTGGGACTGCGTTCCCCGTTACACGGAAACCATCCACAAGTCCTACAGAGCCAAATTTATAATCATCTGGAAAGCTCTGTATTCGCGCTGCTTCTCGAACAGATATTGTGCGTGGTCTGGTAGGGTGCACGTATGCATAAGTGTCTTTGGCCATATGGCTGACAACCGTTTTGGATGGCCGAGCAGGATCCATTCGTGCAAGCCAATCACCATGCTGACCTTCTTTCTTTCTTAGGTATGTATCTGTAATCAAGTGGTGCTTTTCTTCACCCGGCAATGGCGTTATCCCTTCTAATAACAGTCGTAGTGTCAAAGATCCATCTACAGCTTGACGAAGCTCTTCAAGGCTATTGATATCAATATCCAATTCTTTAAGGAAATCTGTGTTGTGTTCACACAGCTTGTAGATTTTGTTCACAAGCTTTTGTAGCCCCTGCATTGTAGGAGAGTCGTCACACCTATAGTCCATCCACCTTTTGCCTGGGCCAAGCATTTCGAAGAAACCACGATCATCTACTCTGGCCGGTCTTGCAATATGTCCGTCGACCAAAGTATCTTCTGGTTTAGATACCCACTCATTGTATTTGGCAAACGGAGTGTCACCGACTACCCGGTGCTTTTCTCTCAAAGGGACTGTCCCTGTTCCATGGCCTATGTCTTCCTTTACCGTTAGAGGTTCAGGCAACCCTTCCAAAGCTGCTTCCAAAGGTACGCTTTCATATTTTGGTAGCGCGAGGCACCATTTAGCAGGGTTTAAGTTTACATATGTGGTGTTGGTATCTTTGCGAACCCCCGCCATGAAAAAACGCTCTCGCGCTTGAGGTACCAAGTGCCGTGAAGCATTTATTATCTGGCTACTAACCGAATAAGCAATTCCGCGAGATGAAACGTTCTCTATGGCTTCGGCTAGGATATCAGCAGCATCAAACTGTTTTCCTCCTAGTTTCACGGAGCTTTTGAAGTGCCTGACATTTTCGAAAAGAAACACGCTCGGGGCTAAGGCACCAACAAACATTACATATTGGTGCATAAGCTGATTTCGGCTATCTCCGGAAGCGTCATCTTCATGAACATGGACACTTTGCTCGCGCAAACTGCGGAGCTTTCCTCTTCCTATTCGGCTAAATCCTTGACAGGGTGGGCCACCAAGCACAACCGATACTTGTCGTCCCCGGTTGTAAACTTCTTTGACCTTAAACTTTACGTCGTCTCGGTCAAAGAAGTTTATACGCAAAGTGTCGCGTAATGCTTTCCATTCAATCCACGCTTCCCGAACTTTTAACATAGGGCTCGACTTCAAGAACTGAATAAAGTTTTCAATGCGACGAGCTGATGATGAGAGCTGGCCACTTCCCGAGCCAGAAGCCCTCTCTTCGAGCCGTTCAACTTCCTTTAGCCATTGACGCAACATCAGTTTTTGACGCGCCACATAAAGATCATTATCAGGGCAAGTGTGGTATTCACTAGGTGCTTTACCGTCATCATGCCAAAGGATCGTTCCAATTCGAGGAAGCCCTTTTCCTGAAACGGGGAGCCGTAAGGCCTGGTGAAAACCTATGACAGAAGTTTGGCCAAGCACATTACCTTTTAACAAAGAATATGTGTTTTGATACTCGTCGCTATTTCGTATTTCAATTAAGCGTTCAATGAACTCTTCGTCAAGGCTCTTTATTTTTCCCCGTAACCTGCCAATGCCACCTTGGTCAAGTTCTTTTAGCTCTTCGCCTAGAGATGGATCGTGGCCTGTTCTATAAAGGTGGTCTAAATAAAATGCAAGAACTTCTGATTCGGATAGAAATTCAGTCAAGTCGATTTTTCTTGCTATATTTAACTCTGCCTCGTGTTCTAATGGATGGTTATCATTGAAGACGCGTGTCATGGGTTCTTCAATATCCATTGCCAAGACAGTATTGAAGATATTTCCCTCGTGAAGCCTGTCGAAACCTAGCGACATTCCTCCACAACCACAGAAGAGATCGACAACTCGGTGCTGTGTGTCCTGCTTAAGAAGCTCAGGCACGATTCTTTCCGGTCCATATGTCTCTTCATTCCTCCGCTCAAGTTCTTCTGAGGGGAAGGCATCAATTTGTTTTTTGACGCTCTGCTTCTCGGTTGAGACTTCTCCAGCAAGCCAAAGCCTGTACTTTGCAAGTGAGTCGCTTCTTACATATTCTCCACTCAAGTGGCGAGTAAGTGATGCTGGTGTAATGCCAATCTCAGCCGAAGCTTCTTGAAGGCTAAGATTATTACCTTCAATTCTTTGAATAACGGCTTTAATGATGGATGCGCGCATATTTGACTTTGCCTATCAATAAGCTTTTATCAGCTTCTGATGTTTGAGTGGGCGGCTTATAGTGCTAGATTTTATTGCCTAAAAATTGCTTTGCATTTTATCATTTCCTTCTGGTTTTTACTATCATTTGCTTTGTCGTTTGGATGTGTGAGTTAGAGCTATATATGAATTCGGCTTTGGCATTTTAAGTGATCTATAAAGCTTGCCGGTGTCCGTGAGTTTTCTTACATTCTTGATCAGTCTCTCGAGGCGCTCCGGATACGGTTTCCCGTATTTGTAAGAGGCCAACGATGATATTGACTTCTACAGTGCATTGATGGTGTTTACATGGTATAGGTGGATCTTATCGCGGATCTAGCTGATAGCTTCGACCAGGCGGCCCGACAGTGAAGTCAATCAAATGAAACTGCTTGCCATCAATAAAAACCTGCAACCGTTTATGTAGAGTGAGGACTATAAGCATGCCTGATGTTGTTGATCCTTCAACTCGCTCGCGCATGATGCGCGCGATAAAGGATCGTAACACTCACCCCGAAATTGCCCTTCGTAAGTACCTTCACGCCCACGGGTTTCGGTTTAGGCTTCACCGCAAGAATCTTCCGGGGTCGCCTGATCTTGTCCTGCCGCGCCATCACCTAGTCATCTTCGTGCACGGTTGCTTCTGGCACCGGCACGTGGGCTGCTTTTACGCTGCTACCCCCGGCAGCAGAGTGTCGTTCTGGCAGAATAAGTTTGAAGCCAATGTCCGACGTGACCGTATAGCATGCGAGAAATTGAAGCAGCTGGGTTGGCGCGTCCTCCTAGTCTGGGAATGTGGTTTCAAGCATTGCAGTGAGCGATTGTCAGATATCCCTGTCCTGATTCACGCTGTCAACCAGTATCAGGAGTGGCCACCTTGGCCGCCGAGACCTCGCTCTGCCTAGCCATAGGTGCCACCATATCGGTTCCCCACCAAGAGCTACATCCTTCGCATTGAGTATAATACCAGGTTACCGTCGCCGTTTCATGATTGCTAGGGCTGATAGGACAAAGTTCTGCTTGCACTTCGGCAGCAGGCGAGTGTGTTTACTAGCATGCGGTTATTATATCCAAGAGGAAGGGGCAGGTGTGTATGACCGCTTCGCTCCCTGCGCCGAGCCCATCCACGACCACATGCCTCTTGTCATCGCCGATGCCTGCCGCCAGCCTTTGCTCGACTAAACCCTGCAGACCGAGGGCTAACGCCAGCGCAGCCGACGGCTAATTGCCACAGTCGACAATTTCAACCGCGAACTGGGAGGGGACGCCTTGCGCCTCGGCCTTCCGCACAAGAGCAATGCCCGGGCTCTGAGCTGTGAGCGCCTGGATAAACGAACGGTGGGAAAAGTTGGTGAGGTTCACGGGTGATCCGGATCGAGATGTGCCGTGAAAATGCTGAGAAGCGTAGCGGCTTCCGCTGGGATATCATCTCTGGGCAAAACCCAAACGGATCGAACCGAGACCATGACCCTGAACCAGATCATCTCCGGCGGCCAGACCGGCGTCGACCGCGGCGCCCTCGACGCCGCGCTCTCGGCGGGCTTCCCCTGCGGCGGCTGGTGTTCGCCGGGCCGCGAGGCGGGAGACGGCGTGATCCCCGATCGCTACCCGCTGACCAAGATGCCCCACGGCGGCTACCGCCAGCGCATGATCCAGAACATTCTCGACAGCGACGGCACGCTGGTTCTCTACTTCGGAGAGCTGGAAGGTGGCACCGAGGCGACTCTGATCCAGTGCATCAAGAAGCGCCGCCCTTACCGGCTGGTCGACGCTTCCGAGATCGCCGCGAATCGTGCAGCCGAGATCGCCGCTCGCTTCATCGAGCGGCATGGTATCGAGACGCTCAATGTGGCGGGCCCGAGTGAGCCCAAGGCGCCCAGAGGGCACGACTTTGCGCAAGCGGTCATCGGCAAGCTGCTGGGCCTGATGGACTGGCACCCATCACTGGATTGAATTACAGTGATATACGCAAGACAAACCCATCCACTCGCTGAGAAGCGACAGGAGATACATCATGACCAACGGCTACACCACCTTCGAACACGCACAGCCACCCGTCGGTGTTCCCATCGTCTGCCTTTTCCGGTCTGCGAATATGTCGGAACCATGTCTGCATCATCGAGCCAACGCCATGAGCAAGGCGATCCGTCGCTCTGACGGAGAGATTCACTACCATGCCGACACCAACCCTGGAATGGGCAGAATCCGAGGCCGGTTGATGGTCTGGAAACGCTGCTGGTGGTGATCAGAAAGCAGGAGGATTCCCATGACTGATCTCGATGGCGGACGCGGCAACGACGCCAAGCCCAAGCAGTAGGGTGGCCACCGATGCCGCAATCCTTCAGCCAGCCGCCAGACTGGAGCTGCAAGCCTGGCGGCTGGGACACCACCGGTACCCGCGAGGTCTTCCCCAGCGCCTCGCGTCTCGGCATTCCCGATCTACTGCCGCAGACCTTCACCGAGCTACCCCCGTCGTTCAGACTGCTGCCTTATCGAAGCAAGCGAAGCCTGGCCAGCCGCGACCTCTGCCACTTCTACCTTGACGACTACCGCTTCGAAACGACCTGGAACCGCCCCAACGCTGCCGTGAATCACCTGCGCCGCTACTGGGCCGCGCTGACGCCGGACTTCAGCCTCTACCCCCAATGGCCCGCCGTGGTGAATCAGTGGAACACCTACCGGAGTCGCTGGTTGGGCCGCTGGTGGCAGAGCCAGGGAATACGTGTGATCCCCACCGTGAACTGGGCCGATACAGCCAGCCATTCCTACTGCTTTGACGGCATCCCACCCTACCAGATCGTCAGCATCGGCGTACCGGATACCCGCCGCTCGCATGTGGTGGAACGCTATCGCGCCGGTGTCGACGCCATGTGCGAGCGTCTGCGCCCAAGGCTGGTGATTGTCTACGGTCACTCGCCGGTGGAGATCGACGCACCGACGCTGGAGATCGAGCCTGATTGGCACCGACTGCGCGGCGTGAGCCACCGGCCGCAGGCGGGAGAGAAGCGAAGCTGCTCAAGAAGCGCCCAAATGAATCAGGCGCTGCACTATCGGCAGTCTTCGTGAGACAGATCATTGAATGCTTGTGAAGCATATTGCGATCATGATAAAGAATAATTAGATTGGGTGTGCTGAACTCTCAGCTACACACAAGATGGGGATTGACAATGGACGATCATGATTACGTGAATTTTTCGCAAGACCATGAAATGAACTACATCCTGCGCAAGTTCGAACGACGTCAGACGGAGGGCAACCGCGAAGAGCTCAGAACCATGGGCAGCGAGTTGAAGCGGATCCTCAAGAAGGAAAGGCTGATGCATGTTGAATTTCACCCCTACGTGGAAAACAACCTTTTCCGCTTGGAGCAATGAACGGCTCGTTAGGATGACGCCCGATGCTGGCCCTGATGCCTTCATGTAACGCTGTTCTGCTAATGCCGGCCCGGTATGCAAGTAATAGCGCTAGTTCAGTGCTGTATCCGGGTTGAGCGGCGCTCCCAGCCGTGGGTGGGTATAAATTGCCTGCCGCTCATTGACATAACGACCGCCAATAGCGACTATCGTCAGTGGGGGATCAGGCAATCCCATCAGACCCGCCGTCGGTAAAGCATTCGCATGCCATTCTTTGAATTTTCGTCATCACTCCTAAGGCACTCTTGGGGCTTCGCGGGTCGGCTGCATATTTGGTGCCGAAAAAAGGACTGACGAAAATGTACCATTCCCTCCCGATCGATACTTACATCTCCGTTCTCAAGCGCATTGCCAAAAAACAGCAAAGGCTTTCTCCGGCTGATAAGCAAACCGCCTGTCTTGCGCGTATCGCTAAGTTCTCCGGTTTCCAAAGCTGGCCATCTCTCAAAGATCATCTAGATCATCCTTACCCAGGACAACTGGTGTGGGACGATGACCTGGAGAAAGTAACCGGCGGCATGAAACAGGCTGTTCCCGAAGTATTCGAGCATTATGTTCGGCTAGTTGCCTGGGAAATACTTCGCCACCGCTTCTTCCAGAAATCCTCAATAGAAGACCTTGCTGCCGCTGACCTAGAGCCAATTGATGTCTATGTTGAGGTGCTTAGCGACTTTGAGGGCACGATGCCTAAAGAGGAGCTCACCAGACTGATCCCAGACCTTGAACGGGATGGCGTCTGGGGCATGGAGTATGAAGATATCATGATTGACGAGTTCTCCATGTCCGACTGGTAGCGCGACAGGTTGTTGCCTTGGGCACCCCCGCCAGCTCGTTCCTCGCTAGCGGTCGGGCTGCTACGGGCTTCGGCCCTTCGGGCTGGCTGACGCCACCCTACGCATCCCTGGTGCTCTTGCGCTCCGCGCGCTGACGGCTCCGCCTGCAGGGGCCGGCTCGTTCCTCGCCCGCCCCTGAACCCCGCGCTCCGGCGCAAGCTCGTTCCTCGCACGCGCCTTCGTTTAACCCCAGACCCACATCGGTGGGCGCAAGCGCCCGCTTGTTTATTCCCCGTCTGCACCGGCGAACCCCAAAACCCGCTTCGCCAGCGAGGCATCCGGGGGCGGTTCGCATACCCCCGCTCTCCGCCCCCCGGTGGGGGCAGCGTGGGCGCTCCGCTCCGGCAAGCACAACATCGGAACCCCACGCCAACCCCCGCGCGGGGCCCCCACGATGTTGTGCTTGCCTACGCTCCCGCGCGGTGCATATGCAATGCAAAGTGCTGTTTTAATTGGAAAAAATGGCAATTTTATGCTATATTTATATACAGTATTAAGGCGCGTTGGGGGTGGGTTATGGCGTTCGCTAGCGGCGGTATCAATTACGGGGCAGGGGTTGTACAGCAGCATTGTCGTGGCGGCTGGGTCTGGGCTCAGCGCATGGCGCGCAAAGGCAACAACCCGGCCCCGGCTTGCGTATGTATTCCGGTCGGCTCTCGGGCTCAAGCAGTCGCAGCCTGGTGGGTGCTGCATCGTCAGGGTTGGCAATGTTGGCCACGGCCCGGCAAGCGTACTCAGGCACCGGCTGAAATCAAGCTTGTGGTACCGGCGGGCTGGTCGCTCGCTCAGGTGCGTGGGGCTCTGGCATGGCTGGCCGGGTAGCCATCGTGGGCGGGCGGCACATCACGCCCGCCGTCAACGTGCAGGTGCAGTCAGTGGTCACCTCATTGGTGGCGCACGGTTATACCCTGGTGGCTGGCTGTGCCACCGGCGCGGATCGCGCTGCCGTGGCAGCGGCGCTAACGGGTAGTGTGCCGTTGTCCTCTCTCCATGTATTTGCCGCCTTCGGCACGGATGGTCAGGGCGCGTGTGGTGTGTCGGCGGTATCTGACGTTCAGGCGTTTGCAGCGCAAGGGGGCGCCGTCACCTGGTGGGCAGGGGGCGGCCCAAGTGTGCCGCTACGCGCGCGGCTGGCGGCGCGTGCCGCTCAAGTCGTCTCCCAGGCTTCCTCGGGTGTCGTGGCTTTCCAGCCAGGGAAGGGCAGCTGGCGCGCCTGCCGGTTGGCAGCAGGTCGTGAGTTGCGCGTTGTTGCGTTTACCAACGTGCATGAACCCCTGGGCATGGGTGAATGGGTTCCTTGCGCTGTAAGCGGCACATGGGCCAGTGCCAGGCGTTGGGTGCCTGACTCACTGTTCTAACGCTGTAAGCCATATCGCCTCTTTTGTAGGCTATTTCTTACAAATCAAAGGGGGTATTTCCTACAAAAAATATATGTCTTTTAGACATTCAAGCTCTTGAAATATGTCACTTTTAGGCTAATATGTTTATATGACATTAAATATGTCATCGCGTTTTTTACCGGCAGGTTCGGTCGCGTTAAAGGGAAAAGCCGGGTACTTAGCAACAATAGAAGGAAAACTGCTATGTCTACGTTCGTCCACCCCGGTGGGCTTTCAAACTACGAATCCAGTGTTGTCAGTCAAGCTCGCCGCGTTGTTGCCGGGCAGTCCGCTGAACCGCCCAGCCTCGAACAACTGCGGGTGCTGCTGAAGTGGCTCGACGCACACGCCATGTGCCCTTCTGGGGCTGTGCTGCATTAGAGGAGATAGTGCTCATGTTATTGAAACATCAGGAAGTGTTGACCGACATCCTGTTGCTCACGGTCTTTGGCTCCGAGCGGACGGGCAAGCGGATCTGCCACGACGTTACCGCCTGGGGTAATGGATCCTTCTGGAGCCAGGTGCGCGTGATCGAAGATGGCTGGCGCACCGATTCCGCAACAGATCCCGATACCGCCGTCGTTGTAGAAGCGAACGGAGAGCAGTCGCCGTTATTTTCAACCGGGGAGGTCGCCACGTTGAGCGGCCAGCGCGAGGCGCTCGTCGATTGGATCGCCGCCAACAGACAAGGGGATGTTGCATGAATGCCAAGGTACAGACATGAAATGGCCCGCTTCCAGTGGGGGCTGGAGCGGGCCGACAACATGATCCGAAGCGAGGACCAATACCATGAAGAATATGCACTCAACGCCTGAATGGCAAGCCCAGATGGACTGGCGTGATGAAGGGGTCTTTCTACCCAGTCAGCTTGAGGGCAATGCCGCGCAGCGCTATTGCCAGGAAGCTCGACGCATCGAGCGCGAGTGGCGAGCAACACAGTATGGAGGGCAGCCCCATGTCGTCTGAGATTATCGAGCAGCGAGCTACCGAAAGGGCAGCACATGAAGAGGCTCAGCCCAACGCGCTAACAACCTCGGCGTCACCGCTCGACCTGCCCGCCGAGGTGTTCCGCGCCGGGTTAGATCGACGGAAAGAAAACCGGGCCGCGCTGATGGAGTGGGTGCGCTCAGCGCTGGTGGAAGGCGTGGACTTCGGGCGTATTCACGTCGTCAGCCGGAACAAGTGCCCGCATGGGGCTCGGTGCCAAAACCCCGCGCACTTCAGCAAGCCGTCGCTGTTCAAGCCCGGTGCCGAGAAGATCTGCGGCATGCTGGGGGTAACCATCCACTACCCCACGCTTTCCGATTATGAAGCCGCCGCGCTGCAGGGCGTTGGTCTGGCTCACGTCATCATGCGCTGCGAAATCCGCGATGCTACCGGCAACGTCGTCGCCGACGGGGTGGGCGCGCGCTCGCTGCGTCAGGACAGCGGCGACTTGAACAAGTCGCTCAAGATGGCCGAGAAGTCGGCCCACATCGACGCCACGCTGCGCATGGCGGGGCTCTCGGAGGTATTTACACAAGACATGGAGGATATGGTTCATGGGCAAAACCTGGAAGAAACGACCGGAAACGCGCGCCCGAGTGCGCCGCAAGCTCGAACTCCAGCGCCGCGTGCAGCAACGCAAGCGCAAGGCCGGATCAGCGACGCGCAGCGCCAGCGGCTCGAAGCCCGTATATCGGGACTGAACCTCGATCCGGATCGGGTCAGGCGCTGGCTTGCCAAGGCAAGTCGAGGGCGCGTTCAGTCGTTCAGCGAGCTGACGCCGACGCTCTATCGTCGTCTCGATGACCGTCTCGACCAGTGGGCCTCTCAATGATTGCCCTGTCGCCCAATCTTACAGTGCCAGCCGCGCTGCGGCTGGCGCACCGGCTGGACTGCGTGATTGTGGTTCGCGCCGGGGTTCCGTATCTCTCGCACCAGGAGCTGCAGCAATGAGCGCACAACCGACACATGATCTCGCCATCAAGACGGGCGAATACGCCGACCGCCAGACCGGCCAGCAGAAGGGCCGCTGGCTGCGTATCGGTACCCTGTTTCGCCATGACGATGGCGGCACTTCCATCAAGCTCGACGCCTTGCCGGTCGGCCTGACCGGCTGGGAAGGGTGGGTCAATGTCTTTCCACGCGACCAGCGTCAGGCGCAAGGCCATGCAGAACCCGGTCGGCGTGGCAACGGCAGTCACTACGCTGACGCCCGCGACGGACGCGCCGCGCCACCGCCCTATGCCGACTTCGATGACGAAATCCCTTTTGATTGAGCCCCGTGCGCTCGCCTCACGGCGGGCGGGGCCGCAGGAGACACCGACATGAGCAACCTCTACCAACTTACCAACGAGTTCCAGCAACTGGCCGCGATGGATGCCGATGACGATGCCGCATTCGCGGAAGCATTGGCCGAGACCCTGCAGGCCACCGGCAGTCAGCTGGAAGACAAGATCGAAGCCACCGTCATGGTGGCGCGCCAGCTGGATGCTGACGCTGCCGCCTGCAAGGACGAAGCCCGGCGACTGAGTGAGCGAGCCGCCCGGCTCGAGCGCAACGCCAAGGCGTGCCGGGAGCGCGTTCAGTGGGCGATGCAGGCCACCGGGCGCGACAGAGTCAAACGTCCGCTGTTCACCCTGTCCATCCAGCGCAACCCGCCGTCCGTGGCGATCTCCGACGAAACGGCCGTGCCTGACGAGTTCAAGCGGGAGGTCACCACCATCAAGGTTGACCGTGCCGCACTGAAAACGGCCCTCAAGGAGCGCGCCATACCTGGTGCCGAGCTGGTCGCCAGCACACGGCTGGCCATTCGTTAACTGGAAAGCGGCGCGGGCAACGTCCCGCGCCGGGAGGATCGACATGATGCAACGTCTCGACGATATCGTCAGTCAGGCCCGAAAGGGCGCCGATGAAACCACCCTGGACACGCTGATCAGACCGCTCAGCACCGGAGAGCGGTGCTACGTCGCACTGGCAGCCGACCGTGCCGACTGGCTGCCCGACACCTACGACGCCCTGGCCGCCTGGCACCGACTCGACGACGATTGGCAGCTCGACGTGTGCCGCTGGCGAGGATGGCCGGAAGAATGGGTGTCGGACAGCATTGGCGACAATGAGTTGAACCTGGCCCGGCTATCCATGGCGCTTGATGCCGCCGGCGTGCCCGCCAGTCAGTTGGGAGGGATCGACGCTATTGCCGAGCGGTTGCAGCATCTCATTGAGCAACGTGACGAGCTGGCGGTTCTGCTGGAGGAGGCGTGTTCCGGCAAGGCGGTGCACCATGGCTGACGCACTGCTCTGGAGTCTTGAAGAAACCGCACGCCAGCTGGGTGGCGTTTCGACGCGAACAGTTCGCCGACTGATCGAGCAAGGCGACCTGCCCGCCGTGCGGGTTGGCCGCCGAATCACAGTTCCAGCCGACGTCGCCCGTCACTGGGTGGCACGAAGTATGGCGCCAGCGCATAATGACGAAAGCGCGGGGCCGGATGTGCAAGGAGACAGCACATGCCGAAGCGCAAGACTAACCGTCGTCAAGACGGCATCTATGAACGCACGGACTCCCCGTACTACTGGGCGTCCTACATCGAGGCAAGCGGCAAGCGCGTTAGGCGCTCGACTGGCATCGCCAAATCCGTCGAAGGCAGGCGGGAAGCCGAAGCGCTGCTGAGCAAATGGCGCCTTGAAGCGCACATGGAAAGGCAGTGGGACGAACAGCCGTCAAGAACGTTCGACGAGTTGATGCTGGCGTACCTGGAGGAGCTGGAAGGGATGACGCGCAACACTGAGCGCCATATCTGGAGCCTGAAGAACCTGTATCCCAGGTTCACGGGCCGGGATCTGAACCAGCTTACGCCGGGGGACATCCGCCAGTACATAGTGGATCGCCGCAAGGCTGGGGCCAGCAACGGCACCATCAACCGAGAAATTGGGCTGGTGTCGGCTGCCCTTAACCATGCCCGCAAGGAATGGGATTGGGCTGTCCCCAACCCCTGCGAAAAACGGCGGCTCAGAGAGCCGGAAGGGCGTGTGAGGTGGATCACCCGTCGAGAGGCCGGCGTACTGCTGGAGGCCGCCCGAGATCCCGAGCGGCCAGGGTATCTGGCCGACTTCATCGCGCTGGCGCTCAATACGGGCTGTCGCCGCGGCGAGCTTCTTGGTCTGGAGTGGTCACGGGTGGATCTTCAGGCGAGATTGATCCACCTGGAAGCCGAGCATACCAAGGCCCGGCGTCGGCGCAGCGTGCCGCTGAATGAAGCCGCTCGGCAGGCGATCCTTTCCCGGCTCAGGTTCCGCATGCGGTACTGCGCCGACACCCCTTGGGTGTTCTGTAATCAGAAGGGCAGGCGGATCGCGGACATCAAGAAGACCTGGGCAACGGTGTGCCGAAAGGCGGGGCTCGACGACTTTCGGGTTCATGATATGCGGCACACCTGCGCCGCTTGGCTGGTGACCTCGGGCGTGCCGCTGGCCGAAGTGCGGGATCTACTCGGCCACAGCACCATCGCCATGACGGAGCGTTACGCACACCTGGCACCCGAGAACGTGCGTTCAGCGGTTGCCAGACTGGATGAAAAACAGGAGCTGGAAACAAAACGCCCCCGGCATGGCCGAGGGCGTTAAGTCACGATTTGGTCACGTGAGACTCAGGCGTGTAAGAGAGAAGTTGGCCTAAGGCTTTGAAATATCTGGTCGGAATAGCAGGATTCGAACCTACGACCTCTGCCTCCCGAAGGCAGCGCTCTACCAAGCTGAGCTATATTCCGAGGCGTTGCCGGTGGTGCGACAACGGAGGGAAATCATACGTAGCCAGGCG
>RJWC01000294.1_pt1 | contig 25547 bp, 22 predicted proteins | sample 2174211 | NCBI WGS metagenome assembly RJWC01 (sample SAMN10236717, study PRJNA496047) | synthetic metagenome | isolation source: mock community containing 12 organisms: Thioclava sp. ES.032, Psychrobacter... | place: USA: Walnut Creek | collected 2015-10-01 | reverse complement strand
CCGCAGATGCAGCACCTTCCGCTCCACCGGCGCCGGCGTGCGTCGCGGTGACCGCAGCGGCCGGCTGGACCGGTCGACCATCCCCGCCACACCCTCGACCCGGTACCGGTCGGCCCACCGCTTCGCCATGGTCGGACTGACCTGGAACCGCTGCGCCGCCCGGCGCAGCGGCCAGCCGTCATCAACGACGCAGCTGGCCAGACGCAGCCGGCCGCGTTCGGTCAGGGGTGCGTTAGCGTGGGGCACGAGGACCTCCCGGGTGATGCGGAACCTTCGACAAGCTCCACCTCACCCGGAGGTCCTCACCTATTTCAAGATCCCCGCCGCGTCACCAACGTCCATGGACAAAACACCTAGTACCTCTTATACAGCCTTGAACGGGCAATCCGGGTGCGGATCTTGGAGCTGGTGTCGGCTAAACCGGCGTCACGCTCGTCTTTCGAGGTTGATGACCATCTGCAACCCCGCCTCGGCGACCTGAGCCGCGGCGGTAGCGTCCTGGCGTCGTCGAGCAAGACCGTCACGTTTGGCGAGATATGGACTGATTACCTCAGTAGTGGTCGGCTGCCGCTTGCTGTTCAGCGGTGCGAGTGGCTTCTACGCGCGACCTGAGGCGGCTCGCATTGGCCGCCAGGTCTTCGCAGAACCAATGCCCGTGCGCCGGCAGGCTTCCTCGAAGATCAGGTGACTGTGGATGAGGGAGCCAGGGGTTCCAGGCCGTCGGCGGGCCGCCATCGTAGGGCGGCTTGTCCCGAGGAACAAATCCTCACAGATCAGGCGTCAATCGAATCGAGCCGAGCTGAGACGGTTCCCATCTGTGGCGTTATACAAGCCCTATGCCGACGCAATACTCCAGCACGTCACCATGCTCCTACCGGAGGCAACACGAGTCCTATCGGAGGCAACACGAGCGCGTCTTCCGTCACAGTTGCCCTCCGGAGGCGGAGCGTCTCGTAGTGCCCCAGATGAGGACTTCGGTCAATCAGTGGAGAGTCCATGCTCAAAAAAGCTGCAACGATGCTGGCGGGTGTCGTAGCGGTCGTGCTGGCTTCAGCGCCCGCATCCGCCGGACCTGTCGCTCCGCAAAGCCCCGTACCGCCTTGCGATCCCGGTTACTCGTATCGAGAGTACCAACCGGGTGCGGTCGTGTGGGGTGACTACAAGGAAGGATGGGCCGACCATCGTGCACAGTCGCAGGGCTCGTCGCGCAAGTATGCGGAGACGAGGGACCTGAGTTTCGAGGTGTCGGTTTCCGGCTCGGCGAGTGTCAGTGCCAGCGCGGCGGTCGCGGAGATCAACGCTGAGTTCGGCTGGGAGGTGAAGTCCGCACTGGCGTTCCAGCAGCAGACGGAGATCAACCTCACCTTCGCCGCAGGAAAACTCACCCACTGGAGAGTGGGTTTTGCCGTGCAGCACATCCACGTGAAGCGAACCTATGTGTCTCCCTACTGCGACGAATCCGTGACCCAGGGCACCGTGTACATCGGTGGTCAGTACACCGCCTCAGCCGAGGTGGACCACCCTCATTACGGCACCGTGATGTCCCGCCCGACGGTCAACTTCAGGGCCGGAGGGGCGCGAGCTCTGTCCTCAGGTGCGCCGATTTACTTCGACGACTTCGGGGGTGCCAAGCGCTGGTACACACCCGGTGTGTTCCCCGGTATCAACGTGGTAGAGCAGACAGAGTATGCTGATATTGATGGAGATGGCCGGAGGGATCTTATCGGAGTGAGTGGTCCTAATAACGACCTCACGGCGTATCGTAATCAGGGGTGGAGCGCTTCCAGTGGCGTGATCGTCGGTTGGGATCGTAAGTCGCTTGTCAGCGGGTTCGGGGATGCGTCTAGAACCACGTTTGCCGATATCGACGGGGATGGTCGGGCGGATTTGATTTCGGTGAGTGGACCCAACAATGACATTACGGCGTATCGTAATCAAGGATGGAATTCTGCCAACGGTGTCATTGTTGGCTGGGACCGGAAGCTGCTTGCCAGTGGGTTCGGCTCGCTCGATGGCCTCAAATTCGCCGACATCGACGGCGACCGGCGAGCCGACTTGATCGCAACCACGGGCGCGAACAACGACGTTACTGTGTACCGCAATCAGGGGTGGAATGCTTCCAGCGGTGTCATCGTCGGTTGGGATCGTAAGCCGCTCGTCAGTGGGTTCGGAGGGTCGCTCGAGTTTGACTTCGCGGACATCGATGGCGACCGGCGCGCTGACCTCGTGGCCGCAAGTGGTGCGAACAACGACCTCACGGTCTATCGAAATCAGGGGTGGAACGCGTCCAGTGGTGTCATCGTCGGTTGGGACCGCAAAGCACTCGTCAGTGGGTTCGGAGCGCTGTGGCCCCTCAAGCTCGCTGACATCGATGGGGATCTACGTTCGGATGTTGTCGCCGTTAGTGGCGTGAACAATGACCATACTGCCTACCGCAACCAGGGATGGTCCTCTACGGCGCTCATTGTGGGATGGGATCGGAGGTCGATCACGTCAGGGTTCGCAGCTTAACCTGCATCTAGACCGCAGTTGGTGAAACGCCCACTCTAAAGGAACCCGTGACGCTGGCCGGGGTCGCTTCCTCACCAAGCGGCCTCGGCCACCGTCGCCAACACGTCCTGCAGTGGGGTTAATGCAATCTGATGATCACGCCTGATATGAGACCACCCTCTTCCTTGCTGATCTTGCAGTGTCCAGGAGGGGACTCAGCCAGCCCGAGGCTCGATGAGGTGAGTCAACCGCACCGCCTATCCCAACCACCGGCTACGGCTAGGCATCAACGACAGTGGTCCATCCAGGCGATGCACTGGGCACCAACAATCGACAACCAGATAAGTCTAATCTCGTTAAAAGCCGCCCAGCTTCTCGGTGATCCCCTTCGGAGTTGAACCCTTCCTTACGACAGGCGCTGAAGGGTGGCAGCCCACAGCGGTCGTCGTTTCGTGTCGTGGTTGGGTTCGTGTTATGAGCTCTGGGCCTGCCGCAGAGGTCGTCTTTTGTCGAGCCGTTGAGCGTTCAGCTGTGATCCGATGGGGAGATTTCTGCAGTCTGCTGGGGGCACGAACAACTTGAGGGTGGTTGGGGCCAGAGGCCCCTCCTATTAGGACGTCGCGCTCCTGCTGCCAGCTCCGAGTAGCTAAACATACCTGGGAAAGGCGGGCGTTGGACATCACTCGCGGGGGCAACTGGGCTGACGATCAGTCGACCTGTGTGAGACTGCCCTGCACTAAATGGCGAGATTGCCGTCATGGAGTGAGGTTCAGCGCGAGCTTGGGTGATCACATGGGGCGGGCCGGAGCGAACTGTACAACGCAAACCTCGGCGTACCGTACAACGAACGAACGGGTCATAATCCACCCGGCAGTGGTCGGCATTGCTGTTAGTCCTACTTCTGTCCGGGCGGAGCCATGAGGACCAGAGGCGGCGCGACTTCGTACAGCGGTCTGACGACGACGGTGCGGTATCGCCTTCTGGGCCCGGTGGTGCTGCTGGTCGATGGGCAGCCCGTCGACTCCGGGGAACCGCGGCGGCGCGCGCTACTGGCCGCCCTGCTGGCGGATCCCGGACAGGTCGTGCCGTCGGACGTTCTGGTCGAGAGGCTCTGGGACGACTCTCCGCCAAGCGATGCCCGAGGGGCGCTGCGCGCCCATGTCACCCGGGTACGCAAGGTACTCGGTGCGGTGCACGCCGCCGGGATGTCACCACGGCTGGTCCATTCCAACGGTGGTTACCTGCTGGACGTTGATCCGGACTTGATCGACCTGTTCCGGTTCCGTCGGTTCGCCGCCACCGCGAGGGAGCCGGACTGCCCGGAGGAGCGACGGGCGGGGTTGCTGCGGGAAGCGCTGGCTCAGTGGCACGGCGTCCCGTTGGCCGGGATGCGTGGGAGTTGGGCTGCCTGCATGCGCGACGGCTGGGAAGAGGAGAGGCTCGACGCCACGGTGGCTTGGGCCGACGCCGAGCTGCGGGTCGGCAACCCCGGCGAGGTGCTCGGCCCCCTCACGCGGATGGTCAGCGAGCATCCGCGCGCCGAGTCGCTGATCGCGGCGCTCATGCGGGTGCTGCGGGCCGCGGGTCGGCCGGCCGACGCTCTGGAGCACTACGCCCGGGCCCGGGCGCGACTCGCGGAGGAGTTGGGCACCGACCCCGGTCCGGAGCTCCAGGCGTTGCACCGGGAGATTCTGCGGGGTGAACCGGCGGTACCGACATCTCCAGTATCGACCGTCGGGTCGTCCCGGCCGTCTGCCGGAGTGCCGGTCGCGGAGGCGGTAGCCGGGGCCGTCGTCGTGAGACCGGCACAGCTGCCAGCCGATTTGGCCGTCTTCGTCGGCCGCAAGTCGCAGTTGGCGACCATGGAGGCTCTGCTGGGTGGGGCGTCGACCGCGGTCGCCATCGTGGCGGTGTCCGGCACGGCGGGAGTCGGCAAGACCGCGTTGGCGGTGCATTGGGCGCACCGGTTCGCGCACCTGTTCCCGGACGGACAGATTTATGTTGACCTGCGGGGGTTCGATGGGAGCCAGTCGGCATTGAGCACCGCCGAGGTTGCGCGAGGGTTACTGGACGCCCTCCAGGTGCCGGCGGAGCGGATTCCAGCAGCCCTCGAATCCCAGCTCGGCCTGTACCGTAGCCTTGTCGCCGGTAAACGGGTCCTGATCCTGTTGGACAATGCCCGCGACAGCGGTCAGGTCCGTCGGCTGCTGCCAGGCACCCGGACCGCGCTGGTCGTCGTCACCAGCCGCGACCTGCTCACCGGTCTGGTTGTCGACGGCGGTGCCCATTCAATCGTCCTCGATCCGATGACCGGGTGCGAGGCTCGGGAGCTACTGGCCGACCGGCTCGGAGCCGATCGGGTGGATGCCGATCCCGCCGCGGCCGAGAATGTGATCGCGTTTTGCGCCGGTCTGCCGCTCGCGCTCGGCATCATCGCCGCGCGCGCTCAGCAGACCGGATTCCCGCTTGTGCAGGTCGTCGCAGAGCTGATCGAGATGGGCGACCGCCTTGACGCGCTGGACTCCATCGATCCCAGCGGTCGGATCCGGGCCGCGTTCTCCTGGTCGTACGCGGCGCTCACCCCGGCTGCGGCACGCCTGTTCCGGCTCCTCGGCCTGAACCACGGCTGCGAGATAGGAACGCGTGCGGCGGCAAGCCTTGCCGCTGTTCGCCTTCCGCAGGCCCGGAAGATGCTGACGGAACTGGCCGGAATCAGTCTGCTCCGCGAGCGAGCTCCAGGCCGGTACGTCTGCCATGACCTCGTGCTCACGTACGCCACCGAACTCGCCGGAACCCATGTCCCGGCGCGTGAGCGGGACGCCGCCGTCAAACGGCTGCTCGACCACTACCTGCACACCGGATACGCCGCCGATCGGCTGCTGCATCCGGCTCGGGACGCGATCCCGATTCCGCTCGAGCCGCCATCGGTCGGCACGTGCCCGGAGCAGTTCTCCGATCGCCAGGCGGCGCTGGCGTGGCTGGACGCCGAAAAACGCCCGCTACTCGCCGCCGTAGGACGGGCTGCCGGATTGGGATGGCACCGGCGCACTTGGCAGCTCGCCTGGGTGTTGGACACGTTCCTGAACCGGCAGGTCGGTTCGAGTGACCGACTTGACGTGTGGCGCGAAGGGTTACGGGCAGCCGAGCACCTGGGTGAGCCGGTGGCCGAGGCGTACACCCACCGCGCGATCGCCAGCGTCAGTACGCTGCTCGGCGACTATGAGGAGGCCCACCGCCATTTCACGGAGGCGTTGGACCTCTACGGTCGGCTCGACAACCTCGCAGGACAGGCCCAGACCCATCACAACATCGGATTCCTGTGGGATTGTCTCGATCAGCCTGACCGGGCTCTGGACCACGTCCGTCGCGCCCAGGAACTGTTCCGCGCCGCCAGCCATCGCTGGGGGGAGGCCGAGTCGTTGAACGCCGCCGGCTGGTGCGAGATCCGACTCGGCCGCCACCGCGAGGCTCTCACGCACTGCCTGCGGGCGCAGGGTCTCCACCAGCATCTCGGCAACATGGATGGCGAGGCCCACACGTGGGACACCATCGGGTTCGCCCGGCACCACCTCGGGCAGCAGCATTCGGCGATCCTCAGCTACGCTCGCGCCATCGACCTGTTCAGGGAGCTGGGTGACCGGTTTCACGAGGCGAAGACTCTCGTCCGACTCGGCGACGCCCACCATGCCGCCGAGGAGAGTCAGGCGGCGCGCGACGCCTGGCAACAGGCGCTGAACATCCTGACCGGGCTTCCCGTACGTGAGGTGGACCCGGTGCGGGTCCGCCTGAGAAAGCTCGATGAGCCGGCCGCACCGCCGCCTCCGGAGCCGCCGCCTCTCGGCTGATCGCCGGCGACCTAGCTGCAGCCGCGGACGGTGAACGCTGCCGAGCTGTGGCCGAGCAGCGCCTTGCCGGGCTGCGAGTTGGCCCAACCGGTGCATGGCGTCCGGATGCCGGTCGGCCGAGGCACGCCGGAACCACTGTTCCGCCTCGCGGTGTCGGCCCTGGTCGTAGAGAGCAGCCCGAGCCGCCATACCGTCGGTGGGTTGCTCGCTGCCAACGCGACATGCTGCCGGCACTCAACCTCCGCGAACTCGCCGCGATGCCCCAGCAGCTCGCCTAACTCGCTGGCCGGCACGAGCTGGCCCGCAGTGGTGGCGATCCCTAGTCAGTGCTCGGCCTCCTTGCCGCGGCGATGTCGACCAGCAGTGCGCCAAGGTTGCCTGCGGCGCGCATTGCCGCCGGTGGCGGCCATGCGGCGCAACTCCGCAGCCTTCGCGATCAACACCCTGCTGACCGATGATGCCCAACTCGGTCGTCGCGTCAGTGCGCCCAGCCGCGACGGCGATTGAAAGACGTCGATGCGCACTGACGAAACCCCCTGCCCTCGCCACTATGACCCGATCCGATACGCATCCTCGAGCGCGGCCGGGTCGGGCCTGTCATCGAGCTGGGACACGATCCACGCTCCGTTTGCCTAGCCACCTCGCCAACTGAACCGGGCTAGCCGGTGGCGTCACGGCGCGGTGCAATGCGCGTACCACCTCCGGGCGGCTGGTGAGAACCAGGGCCGCCTCCTCGTCGCCGCTGCGGCGGCAGGCCAGCGCGAGACCGGCCCACTGCTCGGCGCGGTCGGGGCGCTCGGTCAGCTCACGCTCATAGCGCTCGATGGCGTCCGCGTAGTGGCCGGCGATGTAAGCGACGTCGGCCGGGGTGGCCTCGACCGGTCGTTCTGCTTGCCCCTTGACGATCCGTTGGAACAAGTCCGGGTCGCGCAGTTGCACAGTGCGCACTCTGATCCGACCCCGTTCGCCGCGGAACTGGGTGCGGGTCACCGGACGGATCGTCGTACGAAGGGCGTCTAGGTCCAGGTGCTGATCTTCGGCGTTGCGCCAAGCGGTGGCGATTGCGTCGATCTCAGCCTGGTCGGGGTGCAGGTTGTGCAGGCGCCACCGGAGCCAGTGGTCGGTCACGTCCTCGGCGGCACCGGCCGCCTCGTCCGGCGCGTTCGGGTTCGGCCAGGACGCGATGTTGGCGCTCATTGCGCGGACGAAACGCACACCCTCCTCGGTGAGGTAATCGCTGTGCAGCAGGGTGCGCAGCGCGACCTCGACCTCGTGCCTGGTACGCAGGAACTCGAACCGCGCCTCCCGGTCTTCGCGGTTTTCATGTCGGCGTCGCCAGAAGTCGCCGACGCCCATGAACGAGTACGCGCCGTGCAGGATGCCGTGCAGCGGGCGGGGATCGTCGCGCCACGGCGAGTACAGCAGTTCCCCGCCCGGTGCGCGATGCAAGGGAATCAGGTCCAGTATCGCGTTCAGCGTCGAGTGGAACAGCTCGTGCACGATCGTGGCGGCAAACATCTCATTGTCGACGGGGCGGGAGAGGAACACGGCACCGAACGCGTCGCTCGAGGTCATGCTTGCGCTCGCCATGCCCGGCATGCCAGCGAGCGGAATGAGCGAGCGCAGCGACACACCGACCATGCAGGCATGCCGGGGATGCACCGCGACAAGCAGCGCCCACGACCGGTCCAGCATTTCCTGCCACTGGGCTAACTCCAGCGCGGAGAGGCGCGGGGCCAACGGGTCCAGGCTCGGGCGGTGTGGACTGAGGTCGTCCAGATCCACGACCACGGTGTGCCCGCCGGCAGTCGCCGAGAGGCGGCGGAGGCCGTACCACCCGGGTGCGTCGGCGCTTGGGTCAGGCGGGATCGCTATCGTGCGGCCACCGCTGGCGACGACCGTGCCAGCCGGCTCGATCCGGATCGTCGCCGGATCGAACGAGGCTGCGTCCGCCAGCCGGGCCAGCCCGAGCGTGGGCAGCATGAGCTCGCCCCGGCGCAGCGGCACGGTGACCTCGGCGCAATGGCCGGCTCGAATCGCTGCGGCGGCAGCAACTGCGGCGATCTGTCCAACCGTGACATCCAGCGGTACGTCGTCCGGCTCGGTCGTGGTGTGAAGTCGCTGGAGGCAGTGCGACAGCCACGCACCAACCTGGGGATGACCCAGCACCGTCGCCACCGCTGCGGCGTCGGTCCGCTGCACGGCCGAGAGCAGGTCGATATGCTGTCGCACCTCGGGGTGGGCGTTCGCGGTGTCGTCGGCCAGCACCCGCAGTTGCAGGAACCGCTTTGTCAGTTGGCAAGTGCGTAGAAGCGTATGAGTATCGGCACCCGCGGATCCGGCGGCCAGCAGATCGAACTCGTCGGTGGGAAGGCTCAACGTCGTCATCTGCATGTAGGCTCCACGAGTTCGTTCAGGTCTCTCACGATACGGTCACCAATGTGGACGATGAGGGCGAACAGGTCCGGGCAGTACACGGACGGGTTCAGGTACCCGCTGCCGGCGCGGTAGCGGTGAGGAAAGTACCCGGCGCCACAGATATCCCGCACCGGGCAGCGCTGGCAGGTGTCGCACAGGGCCGACATGCCGACCTGGCGAGACACCGTCACGGGATGGTCCAGGGCGTCGTCGAAGGCATGCCGGAAGACATTCAGCCCGGTCTCCGGCGCTCCCGGGAAGGTCGCCTTCAAGGAGTCCACCTGCTGGATGGACCCGTCCGTGTCGACCACCACGAGCGCGCGTGGCTCGAGTCCGATCGTCTCCACCTGGCCGTGACCACCGAGTATCAAGTTCATGATCGAACTCAGAAAGCGGATCCGGGTTTCCTGTCGGGGGGCCCCGTACCAGCGGTCGAAGACGGCGACCAGCCAGTCCGCATACGGTGTGCTGGCTGGATCGGTGGTGCGGCCCGGCGGCGGCGCGTCCCAGGTTCCGTGCGGCAAAAGGAAATCCACGAACGGCGGCTGAAACGATAGCAGTGTCTCGTACGTCTCGATCGGGTCGTTGTCCAGGTCGACGGTGGCATAAAGGTGCGAGAACAGCCGATGATACCGATCCTGGCGCAACGTCTCGATCCCGCGTACCACGGCGTCGTAGCTTTCCCGGCCGCCAGGGTATCGGCGATGTCGGTTGCCTCGACGGTTGCCATCCAGGCTGATGCCCACCTTGACGTCGAGGTCTAGCAGGAGGTCCAGCACCTTTCCGGTCAGCAGCGTGCCATTGGTCTGCAGCCGGAATGTCAGGTCGACCCCGGTAGGAACCGCCCGCCGGACGGCGCGCACCGCGTGGGCGATGCTGTCCAGCCCGGCCAGCAGAGGCTCCCCGCCGTGCAGCACAACGTTGACCGTGCGCAGGTCGTGCTCGGCGACGTGCTCGCCGATCCGGCTGGCCGCCCGCCCGAGCGTTGCCGTCGGCATGGCGCGTGGGCGATCCCGCCACGACCGATCCGCCATCTCGTAGACGTAGCAGTAGTCACACGACAGGTTGCACCAGCCGTGCAGCTTGAGGATGAATTGCTGGAAAGGGTACGGCCGCCAGATCTCCGCAGCGCGGACCGCGGTCACCCACGAGCGGGTCGGCCATTGGACCGAAACTGTCATCTGCACTCCTCTGCAGATTGGTAGGCCGCGCGAAGCCGCGGCCTACCCCCATTTAGATCAGCGGATGGTCCGATCAGTTCTGGAAGCCATGGTGGATGGCGGCCCCCACCTGACCCAGCTCCCGGGTGGCCTGGATCGCAATGGCGAGTACGGTGTCGTTCGACGTCATCAGCTCGGCAAGGTTGAGCTGCTCGACGGCGGGCAGCGCGGATGCGAAGTTGGCCAACTTGGCGGCGACCTCACCGGGCGCGGCGCGCTCTCCGGCGATGCTTGCCCCGGCGACCGCGGCGGCGACGGCCAGTGCGGCGGCGCCGACGGCCGCCGGCTTCTCGAGGTGCGGATTCATGATGATGTCCCTCCTTGGACTACGGTGCGGACAAGTGGTACTCGCGCCGGCTCGTCAGGTCGATGGCGGAGACAGGCTTCCTCTCCGGCTCGATGACGCCTGCTCGGCGTGATGTCAGGCGGCACACGTCGGATTTCGACCGATACGCAGGCGTGATCGATGATCGCTCTTCCGCGCTGCGAAGGCGTTGTGACAGCGTTGCCGTTGACGGTCCGGCGTTGCGGTCGAGGGATCTCGGCTGTCCCGTCCGTCCCGTCGAGCCGGTGCCGGTTCCGCAGGCCGCTTGTACGCGGAACGAGATGCCCGGTAGTCATCCTGATGGCTCCCCGCGCCCACGTCTGCTCTCACAGCCGAGTGCCGGATATTTGTTTCCCCAGACCTCGATGAACTCGGCGAAGCGGACCTTCGCCGCCGCTTCGGTGGATGCTGTGTAGACCGGCTTGAGCGCCTTGGCCATCGCGCCCAAAATCTGGCGTCCGGCATAGCCCAACGACGCCCGCAGCAGGTGAATGATGTAGGTGCACCACCGCTTAGGGCCCACACCTCGGCGATCGCGTCGGGCAGGCCCTTGAGACCGCACCATTGAGCTGGGACTTGTGGACTCAGGTCGATGGCAAGCGAGTGACCTCCGCGGTGGTTCCTGTCCGGCGGGAGGCGCGACGCGGCCCGAATGATTCGGGACGGGCAGTCTCGAGCTACGAGACGCCGATCTTTCGCTCCGAGGAAGACCGCAAGACCTGGGAGCGCGACGGCTCGCCAGGAGCCGCCGAGCCTCGGACGACGGACAAGGCTGCTGGACAGTTTCTGGCGATGTGGAAGGGGCAGCCGCCCGCCGACGTGGCGTCCCTCACGAAGTGGCTGACTCACGGTTAACCGGCCGAGAACGACCCGGCGGAGGCGATCGTCGCGGTTACCGATCTGGTCCGGGAACGTGTCCTCGGGCCTTCCGCTCGGGCCAACGTGCTCCGTGTCTCAGCCGAATTTCCGGGTCCTACCTACGGCGGCGAAGTCATCGATCGGGCTGGCCGCCGGCATCCTCGATCGGGTCCAACTACAGCGGCCTGCCCGCCTGATACGCCGTCATCGTAGAGCACTGCGTTCCGTGATTTGCATGTGTTGCACGTTAAACCGCACTGCCCGTATGGTGACCCAGAATGTACAACTGGGGGAGGCATACCTCAGGCACAGGGGTGGCCGGACATAGCCAGCAGCGTCTCCGAGTTGGTCCTGTCCCATCCCCATCGCTTGCCGGCTTCGATTGCGGAGACCCGGGTGGTTGGCAGTATGGCGCGACTAGCGGAGCGAGGGCTGCTGCGGCGGCTGCACGACTCGCCGGAGATGCCTCCGCTTGAGTCCGACAACGCGCTAGATGAGCTCATTGCGAGGAGGAGTTCGAGGCGTCGCGGCCCCGCCTGGCCGCGACCATCCGGCGCAAGGTGTCGCCGTTACTTCGGGAGTATGTGCAGCACCACCACCTCGCCGGCGACGCTGGGGGCACTCGCTGGCTCACAGGACGGGAGTCGGTGGACTTCATGCTCTGGCGTCTTCTAGCTTGGCGTGACGTGCGGTCCAGGTCATGCGTCAGGTGCGCTCGCCTGACGCGGACACGACCCGTCGCTGCCTGCCGCGCAGGCGGAAGGCCTTTGAACGCGGTGCCCAGCCGCCGGCGGTCTTCGCCGCCGGGGGACAGCGGCCCCCGCGAAACGGTGGGAGTACGCCCGGCAGATGACTGAGTCGGGCGAGAAGGCTGGTTGGCGTCGTCAGCACCGCTGCGGCTGGTCCTCGTCGACCGGCGCGTATCGCTTGCCGACGGTGCGGGTGGCGACAGGGACGAGACGCCGTTGCTGCACGGTGTGGCCGTCACGTCGGCGCGCTGTGTGGTCTTCGACTGCTCCGGAGAGGCGGCGAGTGCGATGCCGGCCGCCGGTACCCCCACCGGCGACCCGGCGGGCAAAGCGCTCCCTGACACCGAACGGAACTGCTGTGCCTGCTGAATCTGGGCGAGAAGGACGAGGCGGTGGCGCGCCACCTCGGGATCTCCTTGCGCAGGGCCCGGTGGACGATGTCCGGGCTACTCGACCGCTTGGAAGCGACCGGCGGGTTCCAGGGGCGGGATTGCGGGTAGCCGGGCGCGGGCGGGCAAGGCGGCGGAGCGCCCCGTGACCGACATGAGGGAGGATCGCTCCCGCGCTGTGCTCACGCTGGTCTGCGTCAGTCAGTTCATGGTCGTGCTCGGGGTCACCGTCGTCACGATCACGATGCCGGCGGTGCAGGCCGAACTCGGTGTCCGGACGGGGGATCTACAATGGATAATCAGCGCGTACGCGCTTGCATTTGCCGGCGCGCTCGTTGTCGCGGGCCGCGCAGCCGACCTGTACGGCCGGCGTCGGCTGTTCCTCGCCGGTCTGGTGGTCTTCGGCGTGGCATCGGCGGGCTGCGCCACCGCCGGCTCGGCGGCGGCGCTGCTCGCGGCCCGGGCTGTGCAGGGAGTGGGCGCCGCCATGCTCGCGCCGTCCGCACTAGCCATCCTGGTCGCTGCGTTCCCGGCTGGTGTCAGGCGCACGCGCGCGGTCGCCTGGTACACAGCAGCACAGGCGGTTGGCGGCGCGTCCGGCTGGATCGCCGGTGGGATCGTCGGCGAGCACCTCGGCTGGCGCTGGCTGTTCCTCGCAAACGTGCCGGTGTGTATGGTGGTCCTCGTAGGCGCACTGTGGATCATGCGAGCGGGGCCGGGCCGGCTGCCGGCGCCGAACGCCCAGCGACCGGACATAGCCGGGGCGGTGCTCGTCACTGCAGGCATGGCGTTGCTGGTCCTGGGACTCACTCAGGTCGGGGGCCCGGCGGCTCACTGGTCGGTGTCGGTCGGCCTGGGCGGCGGCACTGCGTTGCTGGGTTTGTTCGCATGGGTGGAGCGGCGGGTCCAGTCACCGCTGCTACCGGCGGGCCTGCTGCGGCAGCGGACGCTGGGCGCAGGGCTCATCGTCTCCATGGCGGTAACTGGAACGACGACCTCGGTACTGCTGCTGTGCGCGCTGTACCTGCAGGACGTGGCGCACCTGAGCGCTACGGTGAGCGGCCTGGCGTTCGTGCCGTTCAACCTCGCCGTGGTGGCGGCGTCGCTCGGGGGCCCGGCGCTGCTGCGGGGACGTGCCGCAGGCGTCGCGATGACGGCCGGCATGGTGACGATCGCGGTCAGCGCCCTGCTGCTGCTCGCTCTCCCGGTGCGAGGTGAGCCGTTGGCGGTCACGATCCCGGCTTTCCTCCTCATGGGTCTCGGCAACGGCCTAGCGGCGGTCATGGCGGTTACGATCGGCACCCGGGCGGCCGGCGACCATCCGGGCGCCGCGTCGGGCCTGCTGAACAGCGCCAGCGAGCTGGGTGTCGCCTCCGGGCTGGCGACCTTGGTGACCCTCGCGTCGCTGCGTACCGCCGCGCTGACTGGCAGCGCCGAGCCCACCGCGGCCGAGGCGTTGAGCGGGTACCGATGGGCGTTTGTCGGCGCCGCGCTTGCCGTGCTCGGTGCCGCGGCGGGTGCGCTTCACCTACTGCGGCGCGGCGCGCGTGGTGCGGACTGAACCGCCCTGGGTTTGGTGGAGGCTCCATTTCTTGAGGAGATGGAGTTATGGCACGACCCAACAGGTGCTCGGCTTACTTCTGCAGCGGGCCATGCACACGGCTGGTGGGCGGGCCGGGTCTCAGCACGACAGCGGAGTGGGAGGCGATCACGTCGGTGGCGCGCAAGCTTGGAGTCAGCAGTGAGGTGGTGCGGGAATAGATTCGGCAAGCTGAGGTCGATGCTGGTCGACGGCCATGCGTCACGTCGGATGAGTGCGCAGAACCCAAGTGACCTTCTCCCGGTTTGCTGGGCGACTTCCGCGTGGTGGTCAAGCCGCCCCTGCGGCGGGGGTGTGGTGTCTTTCGTAGTCGGTTGGGAACAGGTTGCCGATGCTTGGTTGGCGTCGGCGTTGTTGTACCGGGCCTCGATCCACTCAAAGATTGCGTCGGCTAGTTCCTGGCGGGCCTGCCAGGATCGGCGGTCGAGTAGCACGAGCTGCATCGAGCCGAAGAACGACTCCACCATGCTCACGGTCGTAGCAGTCACCGATGGAGCCCATCGAGCGAGCAGGCCGAGGATGCCTAGCCGCTGCCCGAACGTAGGCACCCGACGATGCGCGGAAACGGCTGTCGGCCAGGGCAGGGTCGAAAGCCAACGGCTGGTACGACTGGGCCATGGCGCATTGCTCCACGAACGTGCGTAACGCCTCGTCGGCGGCCAGCTTTGGCGCCTCGCGCGGATGCTGCACCCTGTTGCCCGGCGACGGCCATGCTCACCCCGCTCATCCTCGGACAGGAACCGTTCAGAGATCTGCAGGACGCCATGATCGGTGCGCACTGCCGCGAGCTAACCGGTCGATTGCCTAGGTTGACGCCGTTTCCGGCGCCGCTTCGCGTTCGTTGAGCTTTGCCCAGACGAGGAACCGGTCAGATCTGTGCTGAACGAGTGGCTGAAGAAGCGGGGAAGACCGATGACATACGCCCGGCGTTGCTGCGTGCCCTCAGCGAGGCGACGGGGAGGCGGACCACGATTTCAAGATCGGTGCCTCCTGCCTTGATGCGACCAGGCGCAGATCACGCCGATGGCCTTGACCGGGTCTGGGACCACGACTTGCTGCCGCTGCTGTGAGGACTGCGCGGGACGCCTGTCGCGCGTGGCGGTTCGCAGCCGGTTCGGCCTGCCGGCGAACCGGCTGCGGATGGGCACCGGGGCGCCCAACGGCGCGCAAGGAGGTAGCGGAACCCACTTCGGCAGGCTTCGGCCATGCTAGACGATGCCGTCGCAACCGCGGGCGAGGGCGTTAAACCCTCATCGGCGCCTCCGGACCGATCGTCCTGACCGAGGTGGGCACCCAAGAGGTTGTGCTGGCGCTGAACGATGACCAGGTGGCGACCCTGCCGCGGGCGATCTGGTCACCGTGCCTTGCTGCCGACGGTCGATGGAGACTGAAGGCTGGCCGCAACGTTGGTGTGATCCGGATCGGCAATATCGAAATCGAGGGTGACGCCGGAGGCCGACGTTGCCAACTTGCACTTCTTCCTCGGCTACACAACACGCCCGGGATTCCGCCCCGCGTGACGGGCGTGCCGACTACAGGCCTGTGGCCCGAGTTGGCTACGTTACTGTCCGCCATACCCGTCGGGCAGCCGCCTCGGGACCACTGCGCGGATACCGCCACCGTCGATGTTGCCCTGCCACTCGTCCGCGAACGGATACGGTTCGGCGACCACGTCGCCAATCGCCCCGGCATACCGTTGTCCATCGAGGTGCAGTCCGACGAGTACAGCAGGACATCCCCGAGAAGGGAATCCTGCGCGCCGCCGTACAGCGAATGCTAGCGGTGCTGCGGCTGAGGCCACCTCGTCGAGCATCTTCGCCGAAGATTCGACTGTCGATCGTCGATTCAGCGGATCGTGCGATGGCCCGGCTGTCGCTGCTGAAGCTGACGGGGCGTACCATTTCCTCGGCTCAAGCTACGACCAACGAATCCGCTGGGAGTGACCACCATGGCTCGGAAACTGATCACCGTCCTGACCGACGACCTCGACGGCGGAGCGGCGGACCGGACCGTCGAATTCAGCCTGGACGGCGTCGCCTACGCCATCGACCTGTCCGACCAGAATGCTGGCGCCCTGCGTAAGGCCCTCGACGTGTACATCACCGCGGGCCGCCGGATGGGGCGGGGAGGCATCGACTCGGACCGATCGGCGCGGCGGTCGACGCGTCCCGCCACCTCCGGCAGCAGCAGTCGTGCTCACACTCGCGCGATCCGAGAGTGGGCCGCCGAGAACGGATACCAGGTCTCCGAACGTGGCCGCATCCCGACCTCCGTGGTAGAGGCCTACAACAACCGCTGACCGTACGGGCAGCTCACCACACTGCCGGCAGGTCGGTTGCGTCAAACGCCAACAGCACCCTCGGCGAGCTTGGACAATTCACGCGATGACAAAAGCTCTCATCGTCGTCTTGCAGCAGTCTCTGATGGCCTTGGCTCACCTGCGCATTGGTGACGCCCTCACCCGTCTCGCCGCTGGCTTCGAGGACTCGGTGTTACCGCTTGGCGGCATCTGCGCGGAGCCGTTGATATGTTCGCGGCCTGTGTAGACGATCTAGTCGCCGGGATGCGCGGGCCGTCCGGCTGGCGTACGCGATCTCGACGGCATCCTGATTCCGATCGACCGGTTCGCCAACCAATGGCGCAACTACTCGGGCTAGCACAAGCGCCACGGCATCAACGTGCAAGCCCTGGCCGACGCCGCAGGACAGCTGATCTGGGCGTCGGCCGCCCTGCCCGGCTCCGTCCACGACCTCACCATCGCCCGCAACCACGGCCTGATCGACACGCTGACCAGCGCGACGTACTGACGTTCAGACATGACACCCGATGGGCCTAGCTGTCAAGCAGCGATGGTGGCTTCGACCGAAATTGGGAAGGCCGTCGTTTCTCGGTAGTGCTGCCGTTTCTCAGGCAGTGGTGGAGGCACCCGAGGGCACCAGGGCGCTCGGGGCATGCGCATGCCGTCAAGCGACGCAGTTTCCGGCCGAAGCTGTCGCGCCGGCAGAGGGCGGTCAATCGGGCGCACGCGAGAATCCGTGCTCGTGGCGAACGAGCCATCGCCACGCTCACCGCCGCCAAACCCGCACGACAAAGGGGGAACCGCACGCGACGAGGACATGATGATCGGCAACACGCCGTACCGGAGATCCGCCGACTCATGATGTCCCTGACCCTCACCGCCGCCCTGCCCGGCACGTATCTGGGCCTGGTCACACTGGCGCTCGCAGACGCAAACACCAAGCCCGCACCAGCCACTACCGCCACCGCGGTTACCCGCTATAACTGCCGTTGCAGTACTAGGCGTACGCGTCCGCCGGACAGGTGCTTGCGCCATGATCCCGTACCCATGCAGCGGCTCGTTTTGGCCGGCGGCCCGAAGGGAGTAGGTGGGCTCCCGCGTGGGTGAGGAAGGGCGACTCATTTGGACGGCATAAGCTGATGATCGAGCATGGTCAAGGATGGGCAAGATATAGCGGCTGCCTCAGGGCTCTGCTGCCGTGCGTCGCATCCATGTCACTGCGCCCTTGCCGATCGTCTCGTTGGTGATTCTTAGCCCCATTACGATCGCGCGCTGGAACTCCGCCGGTAAATGGCCTGCCTATACCTTTGCCATACCGCGTAGATGAAGGCTGATGCGATCGTTCACCGACCTTTGGAGGAGATAATGATCGCTGCGAGCCTTGCGCGACTCGGCTTGGCCATCGTCGTAGCCGTGGTGGCCGCGGCGCTGATATCACTATCCAACGCTCAGCCTGCGCAGGCGGAAGCCGGCACCGCGGTGACGCCGAAGTACTCCACGATTGAGCCGGGCCATATCTGACCGGGCGACACCGCGTCCGTGGCCTCGATCGTGACGTTGGGCGATCGCGCTACGCTAAGAGCCTAGTAAATAAAGGGTTCGGGCGGTCGCCGGTCCTGGCGAAGATCGACAATTGTGACGGCGTCGGCGTGACGGCGTGACATGGGGTTGGGCCTTCGGTACGAGCAAAGGCGGCTAAACCAGCGCGACCGAAGGCCCAACCGTGTCTGTGTACCTTGCCGCCGGCGTTGTCGCATCCGCCACCCCGGCTACCGTTGACGATCGCCTGCCCACCGCCTGGCCACGGCACTATCCGTCTGACACCTCGGATGCCGAATGGTAGGTCCTGGCTCCGTACGTGCCGGCCGGGACCGGACGCGGCCGGCCAATCATGTGCCTTCGCAGCGACGTCGTGGACGCGATCCGCTACCTCGACCGGACGGCTGCCAGCCAATGGGACGCGCTGCCCGCCGACTTCCCGCACCACAAGCTCATCCACCACTACTTCACGAGCTGGACCGCGACGGAACGTTGAACCGCATGCACAACAGCCTGCGGGAACAGGTCCGCGAGCAGGTCGAGGGTCGTAACCGGGAGCCGTCGGCTGCGCTGGTCGACTCCCGGTCGGTACGGGGCACTGAGACCGTCGGCCAGCGCGGGCCTGGCTTGTGACGAGGCATCGAGTGCCGGGGATACCAAACGAGTCGCGGCAAGAGCCCAACCGCTCTGAGCCCATTAGGGATACCAATGCGCCCGCGGCACCGTTTGAACCCCGGTTCAAAAGCCGCCGCGGCCCGCCTGCCTTTTGGAAGAAGCAGGTCAACCGGTACGACGCCCAAGATCCGAACTGCCCGCGACGCGCCGTGTCCACCCTCAAGGGCTGGAAGCTGCACGGCCGCAAGTCGTACACCACGCCGTTGGACGCGGCCGCGTAAGTCGCGTCCCGGGAGATGGTGCAGGAGCTGACCTGCTACGGCGTGCTGCCGAGATGGTGGTCATCGCGCGAGTCTCGGTGTAAACGGCCAAGAACACGCAGAAAAGATCTCCCGCAGATCGTAGGTGGGTTTGCGTCCCCGACGGCAGCATCGGTGCGAGCCTGGCGCCAGGCGCCCAGTCGTGGTGCGATCAGCGCCCAGCGGGCGTCGGACAGGTCGGAGGGGTAGGCAGGTCGTTCGGTCCTACGATGCGTCTACTGTGGACTGCGCGGTGGATCGCACCTGAGGTTCGCCGATTCCGAACTCTGTGAGCCAGAAACGATCTGAGTCAAAGCAGGGCAACTCGCATCGGCATCAATCAGGTGGACCTGGCCCAAGTGGCGATCATTCGACCCCTGCCGACGCCTGACCGAGAGCAGCAATAGGTAGTGGAAGTGATCAAAACGCCCAGTGGGACCAAGTTGCCGCCCGGGGCACTGGCATGAACCGGGTCATAGCAGGTAGAACAGCTCTCGCAATCTCACGCCCCTCCTGGCCATCGATCGATCTCTCGCGGGAACTCGATGCGGACCACTCAGATGCGGCTAGGGCGCAGGGTCGATGAACCTGCTTCCGGTGATCGGGCATGAACAGGTGTGAACGAATTACGCTCGGAGCCGATGCAAGTCGCCGACGACGTCCTGATCCGCGAGTCGATACGAGAGCCGGAACGGTTCGCGCCGCTCTTCGACCGACACGCAGCCGCCGTGCATCGCTACTTGGCGCGGAGGATCGGCGAGCCGGCAGACGATTTGCTGTCCGAAACCTTTCTGGTTGCGTTTCGGCGGCGGGCTTCATACCGGCCGATGCAGCTGGACGTGCGGCCATGGCTTTTTGGCATCGCGACCAAGGTGTTGCAGCGGCACGTACGCAAGGAGGAACGCCGTTATCGAGCTCTCGCCCGGGCCAGGCTTCTCGAAGCGAGCTCACGTACGGACGACCCGCCCGATGACCGTCTGGATGCGCAGGCGCTGCGAGCTGAGCTCGCCGCGGCACTGGCGGCGCTGAAGCCCGCGGACCGGGATGTGCTGCTGTTGCTGGCCTGGGCTCAGCTCTCGTACGCCGAGATCGCCGCCGCGCTCGACATTCCAATCGGAACCGTGCGGTCGCGGATCAATCGGGCCCGCCGTCTGACCCGTGCTGCACTGAGCCACTTAGAGGAGGACTAATGGACGAGATCAAGCTATTGGAGACCCACGGGCCGAACGGGCCGGGCCTGTCTGAGGAGGCGCTGAGCGCCGCTCGTACAAGTCTGCTCACCGAGGTTTCGGCCGCCTCGACAGCAGCCCCGTACCTCCTCGCCCGGCTGCGGTCGGCCAGATTGCGCCGTGGGCAGATCCTTGCACGTGTCGCGATCGGGGGAGCGGGCTTGGCCGTAGTGGCGGCCGGGGCTGTCGTGGTCGTGCCGACCGTGTGGCAAAGCCCCGCCCGCCCGCCTGTCACGGCGGACGGGGTAAACGGAACTGGGCCGGGTTCCCAAGGCGGAATCAAGCTGGTCGCCGTGACCGCACCGGAGTTCCCATATGCGTTGCCAAGGCTCGGTAAGGCGTCGTTCACCGCTGATCCGAGTGGTTCCATCATGGCTGTCTACCCTGGGGCGAACGGTAGCGACGTGGTACTCACCACCGGCGCAGCGCGCGCGGATCAGCAGATCCGGGGTCAGCGAGACATCAGCATCGACGGCCGACCAGGACGCATCGTTTCAATTCCGGACGCGTCGGGTGCCGTGGCCTCCGTCCAGGTGACCTGGCAGCGTGAGCCTGGCAGATGGGTGACAATCGTTGGCAATGGCCGGCACGCCAGCGAGAAGGCCGTGCTTCAACTCGCCGGTCAGGTGGTCGACCGGCCCCAGCCCATCGGCTTCAAGGTCACTATCGGCCTAGTCCCTGACGGTTGGGAACTCGGCGGGTTCAAGGACGACGGCTCGATGATCTCGTACCATGCTCCGGCGGCGCAGGGCCTCGACCTGCACGTACAGTGGACGCCGAAGCCGGACACCAGCCCAGACTCCGACGTCGAGGGCTTCCAAACGGCGCAGACCGTTACGATCAACGAGCGGCCGGCCAAGCTGGTGGCGGCTGTGCAATTCTGGCGACTGACCGCCATCCTTCCCGACGGATCCGGATTTACCTTGATGACGCCGCGCTCATTCAGCGCAGACCAGGTAATCGCCATCGCCCGCAGTGTCCAACTAAACCCCTCTCGGTGACGCTTAGGAACTGCGGGAACTCCTAATCCCTCGTCGGGACCGACCGCATAAATCGAAGTGCGCTCCGGTCCGGGTCGGAAGACTTGGACCGGAGCGCATGGAGCGGGCGACGCGGATCGAACCCGCCTCCGTCAGTTCAGAGAGCGTTCCCCGCTGGCCGGGGTTGTCTGGATCGGCCTGCTTGCCTCAATCGTCGTGACGCCTAACTCCTGCCCGATAGCGCCTGCCCGGATACCGGCTATTGCCTGTGGATGCCCCAGGGAGTTGCCATTCACCACGCGACGGCTGTGAAATCTTCTCGGTCGGGCAGGCTCGTCCCTGCCCCGGGTTCTCCGGCGGGGAAAGGTTCGGGGTCGGCGACAGCGAAGCGGCTTGGCGTTGGCCCAGTCCGGGTTGCTCGGGCAGCCCATGGTGCACGGGCGGGGATTCACACCCTGGCTGCGTCGCTAAGCGTCGAGGGAGGGGCCGGGATCCGGTGCGCCGCCTCGGATCAGCCAGGAGCTTCAACGCCCCTCGCGCAGCCGTTCCATGAGGTGGTTGAGGCATCGCGCAAGCGCTCGCGGTCCGGAACATCAAAGTGCTTCAGGTAGCCCTCTCGTTCGGGCGTGGAGCAGGAGACCCAATCGGCGAATTTGTCCCGTGTGAGCCCGTAGGTGATCGTCCAGCTGATGCAGAGTCGGCGCCACGGCTCGGACGCCTGCTGAACGCAAGTCGCCCGTCCGGCGGGTTCGACGCCTGCGAGGCATTCCTTCCCGGCGCTCTGCGGAACCAGCCCAATCGGGCTGTCCGCTGGCAAGACCCAACGACGCCGGCTCGACCGAGGTGGCAACCGCCAAGCCAACTCTACATGATCGCAATCGGCCGATTTCGCTGGGACGAGCGCACGCGCGCCTACATCGACCGACGCGTCTCCGAAGGCAAACCTTGAGGCGGAAGCCATCCGTGCCTCAAGCGCTCCGTCACACGCGAGCTCTACGAACTCAGCTACCGAACCCCGCCAGCCTGCCGTCGGCTGCTCGGCATCCATACGATCAAGCTCGCCTGCCGCTACCGGGCATCCGCCCAGATCGACTACATCTTACCTGACTCCGCTTCAGAATTAATCGCGGACGCCTACCTGGCGTCGCGAGGCAAGCGGTTCTCGCCAAGATGCTATGCCTCTATTCTGGCGCTGTGGCCATGCAATGGACGACCTCCGACGCCTGGGTCTTCTCCTCCATCCAGGGAACCGGCCCTGACAGCGCCTGCACACTCGCCGAGATCATCACGAAGGCCGACGTAATCAACCACGCAATGTTGACCGAGGCCGAGTTCACCCAAGCCGTGCCCCGCCTGGTCGCCGCCGGCCTGATGGTCGCCGACGCCGAAGCCGATCTCTACCGGCCCACAGAGGCCGGGCGGTTACTGTATCGACAACGGATGAAGCGACGTGGTCTGTTCGGCTGGATCGACGCAATACCACCCGCGTTGCGTCGGCTCGGCGCGCCTCAAGACGGCGCATGGACCCTGCCGATTGGCGCCTTCGACCGCGCGATCCGCGAATATCTAGAGCACGCCGGCGAGACGTAGGTCGAACGCGCTGACGATCTCGTGCATGGTTGTGGGAGCTTGGTGGGATTTCATGCGATGGTTCGATAATGTTCTCCACGACGGCGCTGACAGGGGGCGTTGCCGTGGTGGGCATCCTGACTTGAAGATCGATCGCATGCTCTGTCGAGCCACGCCACGGCCGGGCGCCGGCCGGCGCGGCACGCTATCAGTGAGCCAACCCGCGGGGCGGCAAGGAACATGCGGACCTGAGCCAACCGGCACCCTGGACGCTAAGGGCTGCAGACCCCGGCGTCTGCCCCCGATTCAACAACTCAGGGACACGACCGCCCCTGCGGGGGTTGGTCTCTTCGTAACGTGGCTGCCGGCAGTCCGACGCCGTTGACTGGCCGAGGACCCACGCGACGAGGTGTGGAGGCGGGCTGGTGCACGGCAGCTACGGCATCTTCCTAGGCTTGGACGTCGGCAAGGGTGATCATCACGCGGTCGGGTTGGCTCCGGACGGCAGACGGTTGCACGATGCGCCGTTGCCGAACACCGAGGCCCGCCTTCGGCAGTTGTTCGACAAGCTGGCCCGTCACGGCACGGTATTGGTAGTGGTTGACCAGCCTGCCTCGATCGGCGCCCTGCCGGTCGCAGTGGCTCCTGCTGCTGGTCATCAGGTTGCTTACCTGCCCGGGCTGGCGATGCGCCGCATCGCCGACCTGCACCCCGGAAACGCGAAGACCGACGCCCGGGACGCCTACGTCATCGCCGACGCCGCCCGCACCTTGCCGCACACGCTGCGCCGGGTTCACGTCGGCGACGACACTCTGGCCGAGTTGGAAGTCGTGGTCGGGTTCGACGACGACCTCGCTGGCGAGGTCACCCGCGTGTCGAACCGCATCCGCGGCCTGCTCACTCAGATCCACCCCGCCCTGGAACGGGGAAGATCCAACACAAAGCGGTCCTGGAACTGTTGTCCCGCTGCGGCGGCCCGGTCGGGCTGCGCAAGGCCGGCCGACGTAAACTGCTGTCCATCGCCAGCCCCCACGCCCCACGCATGGGTGAACGCCTCGTCGAGCCGATCATGACCGCCCTCGACGAGCAGACCGTCACCGTCCCCGGCACCCAGGCCGCGGAGGCGATCCTGCCTCGCCTGGCTGACAGCCTCCAAGAGGTCCTGCGCCAACGCGACCAGGTCGCCGGCGAAGTCGAGAGGATGCTTGATGCCCACCCTCTTGCCGGGGTCCTGACCTCGATGCCCGGCATCGGTGTCAGGACCGCAGCCCGGATCCTGCTCGAGGTCGGTGACGGCACTGCCTTCCCGACCCCCGGCCATCTCGCCGCCTACGCCGGCCTTGCCCCGGTCACCCGACGATTCGGCAGCAGCATCCGCGGCGAACACCCACCTCGCGGCGGCAACAAGCAGCTCAAACTAGCCTTCTTCCTCGCCGCGTTCGCCGCCCTCGCCGCCCCGGCGAGCAGGGCCTACTACGACCGCAAACGCGCCGAAGGCAAACGCCACAACGCCGCCCTCATCTGCCTCGCCCGACGCCGCTGCGACGTGCTCTACGCCATGCTCCGCGACAAGATCTCCTACCAGCTCCGCCCCACCACACCAATCGCGGCTTGACGAAACCCATAGGGACACCCCCCGACCCTGCCCACCGGAGCAACACGCGCTGCCCTGCGCCAGGCGAAAGGCGCCGAGCCGGCTAGCTCTGGGCAGCCGAGCCTGGCGGCGCGTCGCACGGACCCTGGCGGCCCCATCCAGACGGACCCGCCCGCCGCGCCGAGCAGGTGCCCGACAGGCTGCGGTAGGTGCACTGGACGATTCGGCGAGTCATTTCGCCGTCACCGGCACCGCCCCGGTGCTGGCGACATCCGCGCCGCCGTGAACGCCGCAGAGCCTGGACACAGTCAACGCCTGGTCGCGGCTTACCCGTACTCACCGACACCAGCGCCGCTGGCGGTATCACTCCGGCCATGTCGAGGTGTTCGCGATGTGCGCCATTGACGCGCTGGGTATGCCATTCGTGCTCCGCCCGACACGATGATCACCTCTAGCGATCGGCACACCGTCGATCAGGCCATTACCCGACGCCGTAGCAGTTGGTGGCCCGGCGGTCACGGTAACCTCGAGCGTCCGGTCGTCGGCGGCGCGCCAGGTGTGCCACGGGACGATCTGTGGGTCGACGAGGCCGTCCCGGATTGGCAGCGCCCGGGGGTTCGACGGAGGGTCCGTCGCCTGGGTGGCGGCGGTGTCATGGTCGCGGCCGGACCCGGTCGACGAGCCGCAGGCGCTCAGCGCGGCGACCGCCCAGCATCAGGTGTCGTTGACGGGCTTGAAGCCGTCCAGATCCACGGCCGCAGCCCCGGGTCGGTGTGGGGCGAGCGGCGTCCACGCGTCGGCGCTTTTGGCGCGGTTTGGCGAGGCCGGTGAGCGGGTCGCGCAGTTCGGCGCGTTGCAGTGCGGCGAGTTCGTGTCGGACGGCGTAGAGCCGATACTGGTCAAATGCGAGGACGGCGAGGCCAGCGACCAGGAACAGGGCGGTGTGGCTCATCAAAAGACCTCCCGAGCCCAGCGGAGTGCCGTTACGGCGGACGGAAGTCCGGTATCGGCCGGCGCGCCGGCCGATGGGTGCAAGACTGCGCCAGGTAGACGGAATCGATGCCTCCGGCGGGGATCTTCGACAGAGATGGGACCGCCCACCCTTCAGGCGAGTCAGGAGCGGAGCCAGACAGACCTGCTCCCCGTCGTCAACACGAGGATCGTTGTGTTGACGACGGGGAGCAGGCGCGTGCCAGAGTCTGCGGACTCACAGCGGAGATGGGCTTCAGGCGGCGGCCGACGGTGGCATGATCGTCGTATTGCAAGCGGATGGTGTCGGACGCGGCGTGCTAGTAGACGATTCCTGGCCGATCGGGACTGGCTCGCTGAAGGGCTGAGCTGGGCGGTGGTTCAGCCAGCGAGTCCCGAGGCACTATCGGCGGGGTCATCAAGCGGCTGCGGGCTAGGCCGTGTGTCGAAGTCGGTGCCAGTGCTTGAGTTGGCCTGAGGATCTTCGCGTGTCGGAGATCGAAAATGGGCGAGGTCTCCGGTAGATGGTTCAGCGACCAAGCAGAACCTAAAACCGGAGA
>RJWC01000266.1_pt1 | contig 30327 bp, 46 predicted proteins | sample 2174211 | NCBI WGS metagenome assembly RJWC01 (sample SAMN10236717, study PRJNA496047) | synthetic metagenome | isolation source: mock community containing 12 organisms: Thioclava sp. ES.032, Psychrobacter... | place: USA: Walnut Creek | collected 2015-10-01 | reverse complement strand
GGTCCGCCGACGCCACCCGACCCGGCGACAACACCCCCCCGGATCATCCGCACGACAGGGGCAGTAAGTCATACCGGGCCGGGCGACCAAGGGCCCCGGCCGGGGACGATCAAAAAGGTAACGGGGGGGGCGACATGCCGACGCACGACCGTCTTCATCCGGTCATTAACGATCGACTTCGGCACCACACCAAAGTGGGCGAACGCCCGCCGATGGCACTCCCAGAACGCCGACATGTCCTGACTCGAAGTGAAGCAGCAGAATGGATCCCGCGGTTACGACAACACCATGTGGAACGAGAAGACCTCGCGATCCCGACGCGAGCCAGGATTCCGCCTTCATCGCCCCAGTCGACCTACGCCTGCGCACCGGGAACCACTCGAACCTGCGGTGCAACCGGCCCAGTCCGTCCGAGGGATGCCCATCTCCGCTGCGATCCGCGGCCGGGCTTCCTGCAGGTAGAACTTCACCCGCTGGTAGTTGCCGGTGAACCCGTACTGCTCGACCAGCCGCTCATGAATCACCGCGCCCTTGAGCAACAACTCCGCCCGCAACCACGCGTCAATCACATCCGCGAACGGGCTCAACACCGACGCCCGAGCATCCCGACGCGGTCACCGCTGCGGCGGCGCCGACGCGGCCTCGCCAGCCAGGTACTTCCGCACCTGCTTGCGATCCAGACCGGTCTCCCGAGCGATCTGCGACAGGCTCAGCCCCGCCTCATGCAACGCACGGTACCGGCGCAGCTCCAGCCACCGCTCCGACCGCAGAATCATCGCCGCCTCTCCACCAGTTCATATCGGGCTAAGTCTTACATATCGGACACACCGCCGGCCACCGCCACACCGTGACCTGGCCACGTTTATCCGTACCTACCTGGGGACACCAACCCGTACGCAGACGGGCGTGTACGTCGGTGCCGCGGAGCAGGCGGGCCCGGTCATCCACTACCGGTACGAGCCAGGCCGGCGCGGCTGGTGGAAATACGGACCCGGATCAACACCGAAGCGATCGTCGGTGGCGTGACCGACAGCATCGGCGACCCGGACACCCTGCTGCTCGGCCGATTCGACCGGCGAAGACCACTGCGATACACCGGCCGCACCCACCCACTGAACCCCACACAGCGCGCAGAACTCACGGCGATACTCCCCCCGTTCGCGCGATGCCGCGCCGCGGCGCAACGGTGCACCCCTGGCAGCAGCCACTGCCGCCATCCTGGTCCGGACAACTGGACCGACCCGAACCACTGCCATATGCACAGGTAGACCCCACCACGGTGGTCGAGATCGACGCCGACGTGGCCTCCGAGCACCAGCGGTGGCGACACCCGGCCGTCGCCGGGCGGCTATCGCCGGGTTGGTCTTAGTTAGTGACAGCCGTCTTCGGTGTGCCGACGCGCAACCTATTGCCGTCCGGGTCGGTCACCTCGAAGTCGCGCCCCCACTCCATGTCATCGATCTCCCCGATGCCACAGGCGGCGGCCATCGCATCAACGTCTCTGACGCAGAGATAGACCAACGTGCCGGGGCGGGCATCGCCTGTGTGCTCGGAAAGGTGCAGGTGCATGCCTCCTCGGGCGATTCCCACGTAGCGCGGCATGCCAGGCGCGAACCGGTGTTCCCAATGCTTGACGAAGCCAAGCCTCTCGTACCACCGGGCAGAGGCATCGGCATCGGCGACCCGAAGAACCGGCGCAAGATGTTCATCCATCGGTCAAGTATCAGTGCCTGCCTGCCCTGCTCGCTGCCCTGCCCTGCCCGCCCATCCCGATGCTCATATGGAGGTCAAGGGGCGAGGGCGGCGAAGTCGCCCCGTAGGGCGGTGTAAACGTAGCGCTTGAGGCAGCGGAGGATCTCTTGCATGCTGAGGCCATCGGTGATGCGTCGCTGCTGGTAGGCGCGGGTGCTTGGGCCGTAGCGCAGGCGGCAGAGAGCAATGGGCGTGCAGGGCGTGGTTGGCGGCGCGGCCGCCTCTGCGGTGGAGGCGGTGGCGGCGCACCCGTCCGGAGCTGGCGGGGATCCGAGCCGCCCCGCACAGGTGGGCCAATGCTGCTGCTTCTGAGCGCAGCCGGTCGGGATTATCGCCGGCGGTGGTGAGCAGCTGGGCGACAACGTCGGTACCGACGCCGAAGCGGGTCAGGAGGTCAGGGCGGTCGACCTTGACAACGGTGGCCTTCCGGCTGGTCAGCTGGCGGGCCAGGCCAGCACCGTAGCTGCCAGTGCCTTCGACTCCACGGCGATCAGCCGCCCGAACGAGCGCATCCAGGCCAGCAAGTCTGCATAGCCGTCGCTATTTACGGGGAACGCGGCGTCGGCCAGCAGCCCGCCGGCGCTGTCAATAATCGCCGCGTGGTGGGTGGCGCGGTGGGTGTCGACACCGCCGATGACCGATCGCTTCTTCGCCGCCATGCTGGTAGGTCCGCCTTTCTCCGTCGCGTCGAGAACACGCGGACACGCCACCGGTCAGGCGACCCGGATACCACAGTGGTGGGAGCCTCTCGCACGGGCTCCTATCAGGTCACGACGCCTGGCCGTTGACATGCAGCTGCCGGGGGCCATCGGGCCGGCCGACGAATCGGGATGAGGACAGCAACCGTCGGTCTGCCGGTGAGTCAGACCAACCCTGGGACCCACCCCGCCATCCTCACTGTCTGCGCCGACCCACACATCGTGGAGCGGCCAGGGCCAGGGTTACAAGGTGGAACGCGCCTGCTGGGTAGTCTCAATGGCGCCTGTCAAGCCAGCGCAAGAGAACTAAGCTAAGAAATCGGCTTGAAGGCCGCCTCACACGAACCCGGTCAACCCGTCGCCTACTCCACTGGCTATTCCGGGCTTGAGCTGGTGCACCGCTGGCCACGCGTCACGCAGCCGGACCTCATTCGAAGCCGCCGTCGGTCGTCACGAAACATGCCACTCGAAACCCCCGTCGGCGCTAAGATCGGCGCCCCGGCTGTCGACAGGGTTATCCGGTATGGCCGTTCCGGTCGACGACACGGCGAGAACCGACCGGTGTACGTCGTGGTCCGGCACCAAGCGGGTCGATTCGGTCGCCGCGAGGGTCAGCATGCCGATGGCCGTCGCCGGGATAACGCGTAGGAACATTCGATTGGCTCCGTATACTCTGGGATCGAGATCGCAATATCGATTCGCTGATGTGAACATTCTTAGATCCGTCCGTTGCGCTGTCACGACCTCCGGCCGGGCCACAGGCTGCCTTGCAGCTTCCTGCCCGCCCCGTCCGCAGCGAGCGCGAGATGCCCTAGAAAGCGACGAAGCCGAGTGTCGCTGCCGATCGGCGGAAGCCGCGTGTCACCTACCCACCGGCCACCGCATCGACCTGACCAGGGCCTCCGCCGGAGTAAGCGGTTGGGCGACCGGACACAGTTCAGGGCTGGGCGAAGCCGGCCAGGGCCATCCGTACGATATCGGATGCCTCGCGCACCGAACCGTGGTAGGACGCGGACGGCATGGACGTCTCGCGTAGTGGACGCGAAATCGGTTCCCTGTGGCGACCTCACGGAGTTGCTCGAACCAGGCGCCGATTGGGCAACACCCTCACGCTCGATCACCAGCGCGAAGGGTGTCGTAGGCCCAGGCCCCCGCGGACCTTCTCGGTCAGGACCCACTCGCGGGCAAAGGGTGGAACCGGCGGAAACTGCCCGCCGGTCGACCATGTCGACCGACGCGCCGCCGACGAACGGTGCTGTCCGCCAGTTCTTCTGGCCGGCGAGCAGGGGCAAGCCAACCGGCGCCGCGGCACGTCTGGAACGTAGTTGAGGTACATGCCCGCCAGGGCCGAAGGGGTGTGGGAACCGAGGTCGTCGCCCGCCTCCTCGGACTCACCGCCACCCGACCTACTAAGCGATGGCAGGGTCGAACTGCTCCTTCGCAGCCGGCCCCTCGCGGGCTTGGGTCAGATCCAGCCCTTCCGCGCCGCGGCTACCCCCGCCTGGAACCTGCTTGACGCGCAGAGCCGGCTGGTGACGTCGGCGACAATTCGTCGCACGGAGCGAACGGAGAGTCCGAGCTTGCGCGCCACAGCCTCGTCGGTCCGCCCGTCCGCCAGCAGCCTCAGCACGTCCAACTCTAGCGGCGTCGGCGTGTCCGACTCGGTTCGGGAAGGGGATTGGAGAGGCTCACCAGCCGCCCAGACCTGGTGGAACAGAGCGCAGATGGCGAGCATGACGCTCGGACTGGTCACCTCCACCGCGCCGACCCCCGGGTCGCTCGGGCTGATCGGCAGCAGCGCGACCGCACGATCCACCACGACCATCTTCAACGGCACGGACGGCACCGTCCGAATCTGCCCGCCCAGGCCGGAGAGCCATTTCGCGTACGCGACCGTGTCCGGGTCGTTGCGGTAGGCGTCCTGATAGACGCAGCGCAACTCGACACCGCGCGCCAGAGCCAACCTGTTGGGATCCCGGCTCGCCGCCATCGCCTCCGCCCCGTGGGCTCCACCCGGACTCAGAGACCAGCACTCGCGTCCAGCCATGTCCGCCAGTTCAACGAGCCTGGCGCGGACGGCGGCCACGCCCTCTAGTCGGGTGATGTCGTTGAGCCCCTGGACACGCGACTCGTAGGCCGCGGTGATTGTCGAAATCGCTTGACGGGTCGCCTCGATCTCCTGCTGCTGTCGATGAACCTCTTCCTCCGCCCGATTCAACAGTGGAGCGAGCCCCAGAACCGGGTTTACCGGATGCGGATTCTGCGACTCCGACGGCGCTAGTAACGACAGATCCGCGAGTACGTCAAGGGCCCTGCGAATCGACCGTTCGCTGATTCCAAGATGACTGGAAAGATCAACAACCCCCCACGACGGTTCGGCAAGCATTGCACGATAGACTGCTTCCGCGTCTCTGGAAAGCCCTAATTTGATAAGCACCTTAAAGTCCTCCCCGTTCGATCGAAATCGTGTCACGCTCCCCCGCCGCCCACAACGCTGGCTCGGCGATGGCAGCCCGGCAGAGGCATCAAGCTTGCCTTTCGCTGTCACGTGGCCGCACCGGCACCAGCCATCCGACGAGCGGTAATTAGGACGGCGGACGCAACGAGGACCTGGCACTAGCACGTAAGGCGGTAGTTTGCCTCAAACGTCGGTAGATCCGGCAGTTAAGCCTCCCGTCAGTCAGCTTGAGTAAAGGGTCCGAAAGCGGTCGGGTTGCGCCGGATCTCGATCAACGATTTGGATTGGCGACCAGGCCCATTGCCAGACGCTAATGCCCGGCATACGGGAGAACTGAATCTTCCCGCGGGTGCCTTCGATGGCAACGCGCGACCAAGGTCTAGCACTGCCTGCCCGGTCCACGCCGTGAGAGCGCAGCACCTCGGCGAGGATCAAGACCGTGTCATGGCCCTCGAATGCAACAAAGGACGGCGCTTCGGCTAGCCGCATTCGAAGGGCCGTCTCGACCCGCGCGCCACGTGGGCTGAGGCGATCGGGCAGGTAGCGCAAGAATGAAACCCCGGCACCATCCTCACCCAACAACGTGGCCCATTCAGCGAACTCCGGTTGCCCCGCTGGAGCACCAATCATGATCGCGGCTAGACGCTGGTCGCGACGGACAGACTTGACGATCGACACCGCTGGCTCCGGGTGTCCGACCAAAAGAACGAGGGCTGTCGCGCGATCGTCGACGAGTGCCTCGCAGACCGCCATGGGTGTGAGCGAGCGCACATCGAGTTCGGTGATAGTTCCGCCGTGCGGAGCGAGGCAATCCCGAAGGATCCGCGCTCCTGACGCCCAGTACACACTCGGTTCGATTGCTACGGCGATTCGACGGTGGCCCACACGGAGGAGGTAGCCTGCGTAGATCTGCCAGCCGTGCGACTGCGCCGGGGCCAGGCGCGCGACCCATTCCGTTGGCTGTTCGGTGAGCGCGTCGAGGACCGCTGACGAGCAGAGGAACGGAAGGCCGAGGGCATGGGCCTTGGCGGCGACGGCGCGAGCAACAACGCTGTGATACTCCCCAGCCAAGGCAGACACACCTAGCCCAGCTAACTCATCCACAGCCGCCGCAGCCCTTTGTGGATCAGCCGCGGTGTCTCGGACCACCAACCCGAGTGGCGCCCCCGCGACCCCACCGGCGTCATTGACCTCGTCAACAGCCAACTCGAGCCCAGCGAGCAAATGCCTGCCTGCCGCGACCCAGCCCGGCCGAGATAATGGAACGAAAGCACCGATCCGAATGGCCGGTCCGTCAGCCCCCTCCGCTCCCGAGGGCAATGAAGAGGTATTCATGCTTCGTGTCTCCTGTGAGACGATTCGATCCAGCCTCGCCCGGATCTCAAAATGGTGGGGTCGCATCCGGCGGCCGTTCGTCAGATCACCACCTGACACGGACCCTGACCACCTACGACCCCGATCGACTCAGACAACAGATCCTACGGGCTGTTTCGTTATCGGGCGAAGACGTCGCCTGGTGCGGGTCGGTGTCCAACTCACGAGGTGATGCTGTGCAAGTTGGTGATGATGAAGGTGGCCTCGACTAACACGCAGCGGGCGCGTTGGTAGTAGCGCGAATCTTCCTGTTCTCACCCAATCAGGTCGGTCGGAGCCCGGGCGCAGATGGTCTCTGCCACGCTACTGATTAGCGCGAAGCCAATCGTGGCCCAGCTCGGGATACGCCTCAGTCGCACGGCGGGCCCCTCTCTAAGAATTCACAACATCCGCTGAAACGACTTGACAGCAGAGGTTCGGTGCACACGTTGAAACATAAGGCCAGCTTATAGGAATTCAAGCTTTCTTGACGATGTATCAGTTCGATTTTGAAGAAGTCAGGTATGGCAGAGGTATAACCAGTCCACAGTTGCACCGTTTGTAGAGCTCCTGGTCGAACCTGGTAGTCGACAACCACAGCGCCGACAGCGAGCCGACCGCCGCCGACGCGGCAGCGTGCATGGATCGTGTGCCCGATCCCGCGCCAGCGCGGCTCGGCACAGATGGCCTAGTACTGCAACGGCAGTTGTGGATGCTGTGTAGTGCATGATGTCTGCCGTGACGGTGGCGGTGGTCGATGCGTGGGCGGCGGAGCTGGATCGGTTGCACGCTCGGATCGCAGGCCGGTTCCGGCGGGCGGAGCCGCGGGCTCGGGTCCGGCAGTACCTGTGTGGGCTGGCGGCGGGGCTGCAGCGGAAGAACGGCTGGACCTTGGCCGAGCGGGCGGGTGAGGTGTCGCCGGACGGGATGCAGCGGTTGCTGCGGTGGGCGGACTGGGACGTCGAGGCGGTCCGCGATGACCTGCGGGACTACCTGATCGAGCACCTCGGTGACCCGCAGGGCGTGCTGATCGTCGACACTCACCGCTTCACCAGCGCCACACGCCACTACGGCCCCCGCCGTGACCACGGCCGACCGTTACGCGGCCAGTCTGCGGCACTCGTTCAACAAGCTCATCGGGCAACTCCACCACTGCCTGCAATCCCGCGACGAACACCGCGAAGACCTCGGGTTTCCGACACCCGCCACCGCAACAACGTGACTCTCGACTGCATTGGGTGTCTGTCCGCGACGTCATGAGCTGGGCGGATCCTGCGCCGGCCCGCAGCCCAACCGCTCGACGCGGATCGCGAGGGCTCGGCGGAGCGGATGTCAATCGTTGACGTTGCCAACGGACAGCATGAATGCCAGTGAGCGGCCGACGCCGTCGCAGGCGAGGCTGATCTTTTTGGTACTCGTGGCGACAGCCAGGAGGTGGATGGACGTCGAGCGGCAACGCTTTCCGCTGCCTCATGCGCCGTGCGGTCGGCTGATCTATGCGGTGACATCACCGGCTGGATGCGGTCGAGCGCCCACACCTCCGCGAAGTGGATCCTAAACCACTTGCGGCCGCGGCAAGGGCCAGCACCCGGTCAGCAGCGGGCTGGCCTAGCGTCTGGTGGCCGGGATGGTCATGCCTCGCCGTGGTCAATCTCGACGTCGCGGCGGTGGCTCTCGGCGCTATCGCGGCCCTCACCACGGCTGGCGTGGCAGGCGTCCTCCCGCTCATGCGGCTGACGGCCTCTTCAGAGAAGGAGCACGGCTCCAACAGGCATGCTGGCCACAACCGTCCAAGGCAAATTCCGGCCAGGTCACTTCCCTTCCGCCAAACCCGAAGACGTTTAAGGATGTTCCTAGAGCCACCGAGAAAGACATGCATGGGAGTGGGTCGGCAAGAAGATGCACCTCGAGAATCTGGAAAATAATCATGTTTATCGTATCCCAGTCCCGCCGTGGCCATCACCTTTGCCCCTGTCATCCTTGGAGTCGGAGTCGCATATGCTTAGCACCAAGGGATTGCGGTTGGCGATATGGCTGATGGCGAAGCCGATCAGGCTGGCGCCTCCGCCTCTAGCAGCCTCATCTAAGACTGAGCTGCGCTCCTGTCACAACGGCCTCCGTTCATCTCACACGATTCACCGTAACCAAGCAGGAGGGTTCTGGCACGCATCCTAACGCGGGCTACCCTCATGGACATCATCTGGAGCGCGGAACGATCCTCCGAAGACGTCGAACACGTCTCGCTCGAGGTTGATCGCCGGAGCTTCATCACCGGCCTTCCCACGCGATCGGCAAAAGGTGCACTGGTGAGGGCCTTCCCGCGAATTGATCGAGCGCCTCGTCGAGATATCGCCGACTTTCCTAACCTGTACCAACGCTGACGTAAATCAGGAGAACGTCACCGACGTCGTCGGCAACGACCGTCCGTGAATTGAAGGAAACAACGCGGGATGGGGTACCGATGAACGATCCAACATGGCCTTCACGACAGCTGACAGCGCGAGGCCATCAAACACGAATTCGACCTACGGGATTGCCATGACTAGAACATCGAGCCTGGATATGAGCCCCAGTGCCGTCGAGGTCCAGGCTCAGCGCCACCAGGCACTTCCACGTACGATTTCCAAAACGGTCGGCGATGCCGGCTTCGACATCTTCCTCAGTTACAACAGCCTCGATCGGGAATGGGTCCAGGGGATCCGGGATTCGCTGGAAAGGCAGGGTCTCGCCTGCTGGATGGACTCTATGGAATTGGCGCCAGGCGACCATGTTGCCGCCCAGTTAGAAACGCTGCTCGACACCGTTCCGGTGGCCGCCATAATAGTCGGTGGTCACGCTATGGGCCCCTGGCAGAGACATGAATACTACGCTTTTTTGAACCGATGGATCCGTACGACGTCGGCGTTACAGCCGGTCCGGCTTATCCCGGTGCTCATTACCGGCGCGAACGGGCCGCTCGCGCTGCCTCCGCTGGTGCGCTCCCTTAACATGGTTGACCTGCGTACCGATTGGGCCGCCGGCATGCAGCGACTGGCCGACGCGACACACGCGCACCGAAAAGCGCGAGCCATCGAGAAACCACTACCGCGCGCCACCTTGACAGCCCTCTAGGCCGACCACCCGCCGATATCGGGAGCAACGATGCAAGAGTTGGAAGTCCGCGAGGAAAGCTTACCGGAATCGACGATATCTACAAGGGAACACTTGATCGCCCGCGCGTTCGCCGTGGAGCTCGGTCTTCCATGTGTCGACCCTGACGAATGCTTCTTCGAAAACGGCGGCACTTCATTGAATGCTGTGCTTCTCGTGGCGAACTTGCAAAGGCAGGGTTTGCGAGTCTCCCTAGATCAAATTGCGCGGTTCCCCACCGCGCGCCGCCTCGCCCGCGTCGCAGTTGAGCGCGACGATGCAGCGACCATCATCCATCCTGCACCAGAGGGCCGGATTCCTCTTCTCCCGATGCAGCAGGAATGGCTAGCCAATGGGATACCCAGGCCGGGGTCTAATGTTGTAGGTTTTCTCCTGAACGCGTCCGAGCCACTCGACTTCGCCGCGATGGATGCTGCAGTCCGCGCGGTGGTCGACCACCACGACGGCTTGCAACTTCGATTGAATCAACACGATTGGCCGCGGACCCAACGCCTAGACCGCACACCCGCCGGGCCATTCCTACGCATGTTGGCGAGATTCCCCGACGATGAGCTGGAACTCCAGCGCATCGCCGACGAACTGCGCAGCGATTTGGATCCGATCGATGGCCCGGTTGTCCGGGGTGCGCTCTTTCCGGGGAGCGACGATGAGGTTGGCCGCCTTCTCATCGTGGTGCATCATTTCTGCGTAGACGCGGTTTCCATGCAGATCGTCCTGGCGGATCTTGACACCGCATACATGCAGATCAGGAATGACAACCAGGTGGTGTTGCAGCGACGGTCGAGCAGCATCTTGGAACTGGCACAGGCGGCTTCAATGTTCCATCTGAGGCCCAGCGCAGCCGAGTCAGTGACATATTGGCTGGAGCAGGCCGAGCTTCTGCGCTCGGAGGATACCGAACCACGTCTTACGCTGACGAGGCGGCGTACCGGGCAAATTATAAAAGAAATTTGTGGAGTCCGCCCTTCTGTACGGGTCCTCTTCGGTGCCCTGGCATATGCCGTACGCCGCTCGGAAATGCGAGACGTGCTCGCGGTGCGGATGACCCACCACGGCCGGGGACGGTTTTCCGCCCAGCTTGACCTCGCGCGGACCGTCGGATGGCTCGCCACGCAGATTCCTGTGGTGCTCGACCTGCGAGCCATCCAGAGCGTCGGCGGCGCGATGGCATTGGTTGATCAGGCACTCGCCCGAGCACTGCGCTTTGGCGAGAACTACCAGTCCCTCGCCCAATGGCTGGCTGGACCGGCGGGCGCAATTATTAGGTCGGTCCGTGAACAGAGCGACGTCACCTTCAACTACTACCTGCGACAGCCGAACCTGATGCGCGACGCACAGCTGGCGCCGGCTAACCAGCAGCCTCACTTCATGCCCACGGATACCACGCGAGTGCCCGCCATGGCGCTGTACATCAGTGGCGACTTCACAGGGCCGATGTCCCTCCGCTGGCAATTCGATCCGGCGATCTACGACACGGATCTCATCGATCGACTCGCAGAGACGCAGGTCGCCGCAATCAAAGAGGTCTGCGATGGCGACAAATGAGAACGCCGTCGGAATCACTCTGCGCCCCATGACATCCTCCTTGCGATCCATGTCGTTCGTCGAACGCGTTCTTCTGCTGAATGCCTTCGTCCTCAGCTTCGGATTCGGCCTGTACGCGACTACCAGCGTCATTTACCTAACGCGTTTCTCGCATATTTCTGCCCAGCAGATCGGCCTGGCGCTCTCTGTCTCGGGCATCCTTTGGATGCTTGTGGCTGGCTCTGCCGGCCGTACCGTGGATCGCGTCGGTGCGCGGGAAACCGCCATCGGCGCTGGCCTGCTCAGCGCCGCCGTTGTTCCCTTGATGATCTTCGCCCAGGGATTCCCGGCATGCTGTGCCGTGCTCTGCGCTTTAGCGATTACCCAGAAAGTCAGCAGTGTAGGACACAGCGCCTTGGTTGGTCATCTGCTCGACCAGGATCGGCGTGTCAAGGTCGCCGCCCGCAACCACAGCATGTCGAATGCGGGGCTGGCAGTCGGCAGCGCGGCGGCCGGCGTTGCCCTCGTTGTCGGCACCCGTTCCGCGTTCGTGGTGATCCTCGTCGTATTTTCAGCATCGCTCGCCGCGGTTAATCTGATGACCCGCCGCCTACCCAAAGTGACGCCGGGCGTCGTCCGGCGAACGAACGCCAGCCGGGTGAGCCGGCGCCGGGGATTCCTCTTCCTGTCTGTCGTCATCGGACTAATTTCTATCCATGAGACGATCCTTGTAATCGGCATGCCCCTATGGCTGCTGCACCACACGCGCGCGCCAGCGCCCCTAGCCGCCTGGCTGACCATCGCGAACATGGCCTGCGTCGTCTTGTTTCAGGTTCATGTGGCCCAACGGACCGACTCGGTTCCGAACGCACGACGCGCCGTTGCGCAGGGAGCGATCGCCGTGGCTGCCGCATGCGTCGTCATCGCCCTGGCCTCGTTGCCGCGGTCCGCCACGATCGCCACCTCGATCCTTCTGTTGGGGGTGCTGACCCTTACTTACGGCGAGATGCGCGTCGCCGCGGGCGGGTGGGGACTGCGCTATGGCATTGCACCGCGGGCCGAGCACGGTCTCTACGGTGCCATCTTCTCCATGGGCAAAACAGCCGAAACTGCAGTAGGCCCGGCCGTGGTCACCTTCATGACCGGCAGCTTCACCATCTTGGGTTGGGGCATCTTGGCCGCCGGATTCGTCGGCTTGGCATTCCTGATCCGGCCAGGAGCAGCCTGGGCCGTGAAAGAGCAAACCGTTCGCTTGGCGGCCTCCGTCGAGCCTGGGCCCACCCCGACCGGTGTGGTCGTCCGGACGTGATCAGAAACCGCAACCACATCGCCCGGAGGGAATCTCAATGACCGTGTCAAGCCCTCGCCGAGAGCGGGGGCGTGTTATGGAACTCGCGGTCGTCGCGCAGCAGTGCTCAGAGCACGTCGACCACTCTGCGGGCCAGGGCGATGACGGCCTGGGTGTGGCACAGTCGACGGTCGCGTTTGCGGCGGTGGAACGTCTGGGAAGCGCCGCCGGCGCGGAGGCTGGACCAGGTGGCCATGTAGATGACCCGGCGCAGGCCGCGGTGATAGCGCTCGGGTCGGTGCGGGTTGCTGGTACGGCGGCCGGAGTCGAGGGGCACCGGTGCGAGCCTGGCCTAGGCGGCCAGCCGGGCCGGGGTGCCGAACGCGGCCAGGCCGCCGGTGGCGACGAGAAACCCCGCGCCGAGGATCGGCCCCACGCCGGGTATGCTCTCGATAATCTTCGCCTGAGGGGGCATACGGAACCTGTCAGGGAGCAGCCTGTCGGTGTCCTTGATCTCCGGGTCCAGGTCCGGCAGCCGGCGGGCCAGCCGGGCGATCAGAGCGGCGTTGGTGGCCTCGGCGGGCAAGCGCACGGTCTGCGCGGCCGCGGCGATCAGCGCATTGTCCACCATGGCCCGGACGCCCCTGCGCCATGCGCCGGCATCGGTAAAGTACGCGGCCAGCTCGGTCGGACCGGCGTCAGGGACCGCTTGCGGGGTCTGGTAGCCGGCCACCAGGATCAACGCGCTGCGGGTGGAGTAGTCGAAGGCCCGCTCCAGCGCAGGGAAGATCGCGGTGAGCAGCTCGCGCAGCCGGCTGACACCGCGCACCCAATCGGCCAACAGGTCGGCGCGGTGGGCGACCAGCAGCGACAACTCCACCACCAGCTCGTTCGGCGTGAGCAGCTCGATCAGGTCGCGGCGCAGCCCGGCAGTGTCGGCGATGACCCGGGCGTCCCTGGCGTCGGTCTTGCCCTCACCGGCGAATGCACCGGCCATCCTGTTGACAATCCGGCTGGGCACGTAAAGCACCCGCTGACCGGCCGCGACCAGCAGCGCCGCCGCCGCGCAGGTCAGGTCCACCGCCCACCACACCTCGACGCCGGCCAGCCCGGCGCGGGTGATCAGCGCCCCGATCGCGGCCCGGTCGTTGACGATCCGCATGGATCACAACAGCCGCCCCTCTGCATCGAATGCCGCCGCGTGGCGCGCTTCCTTGCCCGCGTCGACACCCGTTCGGACCACTTCCCGAGCCGTCACCCAGCCCGACCTTCCCTCCGCGTAGGTCAACCCCGTGGACAACCCCGCCGGCAGGTCCTTAGACAGCGACGACACGCGCAGATCTCAATCAGCGGTCGGGGCGACCAGAACGGCGAGGCGGCCATTCCCTCCGAGCCATCGCACGGCAACCAACCATCAGCCACACTTCGCGGCCCTGGGCATCCAGGGCTCCAACCCCAGACCCTTCGACCCTAAGGATCGATCCACCATGACTGACATCTCTGCTGAGGTCGCCGCTGTCTGGTGCGAGCTGCTCCGCAGCAACACCATCGATGCGGACGATAACTTCTTCGCGCTCGGCGGCGACTCGATGGACGCCGTCGTCCTCATACAACACCTCGTCGACAATTTCGGGGTCGAACTGTCAGTCGCCGACGTGTTCCGCGACGCGCGTTTCTCGGCGGTCGTCTCGCTCGTACAGCAGCGCGTTCGGCTCGCCGCTGTCAATTGACACCTAGAAACGAGACTCTCATGACCAGCACCAACATTTTCGATCTCTTGTGTAAACAATCAGTTGCTCAATCCGATGACGTAGCCTATATCGGCACCGATCGTGAGTACAGCTACGCGGAGCTGTTCGAACAGTCCCGCTCTGCAGGTAACTTGATTAGTGCGGCGATGACTCGCCCAGGCCCCGTCGCGGTGATCACTTCCATGTCGGCGGCCCGAGTTCCCGCAGTGCTCGCCGTAGCAGCCGCCGGAGGCACGCTTATTCCGATGGACCTCGAATGGCCTGCGGAATGGCGACGAACAATTATCGAGAAGTTTGCATGTACCGGGGTTCTCACGGACGACGCAAGCATGCTCGACGAGCTGGACGGAACTGTTCTTCCCGTGCCCGTCCTGGGCGGGGATCTCGTCATGACGGCATGTCGGGCCAAGCCAATCACCACGTGGCAGGAACACCTGAGCACCCTGCAGTACCTCATCTTTACCTCGGGCAGCACCGGGGCACCCAAGGGCGTTGGCATGAGCGTCGACGCTGCCCGTCGCCACATCGTCAGCACGATCGCCTGGCTAAATTTGGCTCCTAGTGATCGCGTCTTGCAGTTCGCCCGGCTGGCATTCGACACGTCGCAGGAGGAGATCTGGCCCGCGCTGTTCGCCGGCGCAACAGTGGTTGCCGGCGTCGTGACCACGCCGACCTTCTCCCAGCTCCAGAATCGTATCCGCGATTGCGGCGTGACCGTGCTCGAGCTGCCCACGGCGTACTGGCGACAGTGGGCGTCGTATCTGCGCGATCGTCAACCGGATCTGCCGAGTCTTGCGACGGTGATCCTAGGTGGCGAGGCCGCGTACGAGTGTGACGCGCACATGTGGCGCGCCGGGGGGCTTGGCCGAGTCCGTCTGATCAACTCGTATGGGCCGACGGAGGCTGGCATCACCGCCTCCGCCTACGAAGTTCCCGCCATGGTGCCGGACACCCCGGATCCCCTGCCAATCGGGTATCCCCTGCCCGGCAAGGAATTGATGCTCGACGAGAGCGAGCTCCTCATCTCGGGATCCACGCTTGCCGACGGCTACTTCACCGCCGACGGGTTCTTCACGGACCGCTTCGCGGGTGGGCGCTTCTACCGGACCGGCGACCTTGTCCGCCAACTGCCGGACGGATCGTTCGTTTTCCTCGGTCGCGTCGACCGCCAGGTGAAGATCCTCGGCCGGCGGATTGAATTGGAAGCCATCGAGGCCGCCCTAGTGCGCGCCGGAGCCCTGGAGGCCCGAGTCGAGACTAGCAACGACGTTCGCGGCCGGACACGCCTGCACGCGCTCGTCGCCGCGGACGTCGACGTCGACCTGCTCCGCTCGAAGCTGCGCGACATACTGCCGGACGCCTTAATGCCAGCACGCATCGTCGCCGTAGGAAGCCTGCCGAAAAACGCCGCGGGGAAGGTTGACGTCCGCGCTGCACGCCTGCTTATTGCGGAGCCTTCGAACATCGCACCGGCAACGGCCAGTTAGGGGAACTAATGAAGACGCAAACTACCCTGGAAGCGTTGCCGCCTCGGATAACGAGCGCTACGGAGTACGGCTCCGACTACGACGTGCGGCGTTGGCTGGGCGAACTGGCGGATGACGAGCGCTGGGATGCGCGATCGGTGGTCGGACGAGACGGAGGCAAAGTAGTCGGTTGCCTTCCCATCTGGCGAAGCACGCTTTCCCGCACACCCCAAAACGAGATCACCCGCGAGCTGACCACTCTCGGCCTCCCGAATGACGTGCCTTGCCTGCATCTAGGCCCACACAGCCGCAAGATCGGCGGCGCGGCGGTGGTGCGGCGACGCGACCGGTGGGCCTCTGAGGAGTGCCTGACCGCCCTCATCCGCCGCGCGACCGAGGAGGCTCAGGCGATCGGACTGCGCCCAGTGGCCCTATATGTGCCGCATAGTCAGCTGGCCGCTTTTCTGCGGTCGTGGCCGACACCGCCGCGGGTTCATCCGGCGGATATGTTTTCCCGTCTCGAGGTGGAGGTCGATTCGTCTGGGCGAGTGCATCACGCGTCGAAGCGCGTGCGCGACGTGTGGACGCACGACGCTCGCGCAGCTGAGGATCTCCGCCTAGAAAGGAGCTGGTCACAGGTGACGAAGGAGCTCATCGCCGAGGCCGCACCGCTCGTCGCGGCCGTTTCCCGGAACAACGGCGCGATCGCCCACCACCGGCTGAGCGCCTACCAGCTCGAAAAATGGTGGACGTTCGACAGCCAAAGCGCGCGGGCGCTGAGCGTCCGGACCAGCGGTGGCGAACTTGCCGGCGTCACGTTCGCAAGACTCCGCGAGTCAGCGCTCGAAGTCTACGAAGTTGGCATGCCAGACGAATTCGAGCAGCGGAGATTTCTGTACGCAACTCTGTGCTTCGTCGAGCCACTTAAGTTCGTCGCCGCCAATGGCTTGACCACCATCGAACTCGGGACGGGCCACTCCTCCGCTAAGCGAAGCCGCGGTGCAGAGCAGGAGTTGTTGTGGCACATCTACTGATGTCGTCGAATCCCCTGCGCACACCCGACGCAGACCACCGGAACGCAGTTGGCCTCTGGGGCCGAGTCGTCGGACCGTTCGATCGGCATGCGACGTTGACCGACGGGCGAAAACCGATCACCTACGCGGATTTGGCCTCCGCCATTGCCGAGCACCTTGACAGCCCGACGCCGCTCACCGTTGTGGCCTCGAGAGATCCAGTGATAGCGGGCGAAGCGGAAGGTGCTGCACGAACTCTGCTGCCACACTATGTGCATTCCCGCCACGCGCTCTGTACTGACACCGTACCGCTCACCAGCAACTGGAAGGTTGACCACGGCACGGTTCGCCGCATACTTAACGACGAGAGGGCACGGTCATGACGATTTGCGTTGTTGACTTCCTGCGTTTCGACGCGAGGCGTCCGCTGGCTGAGCTTCTCGTAGAAAGCGACTGCCCTGTGCATCACACGGTGGATCCGGTCAACGATCTTGCAGAGAGCCGAGAGGTTGCCTCGCTGGCCGAGCTTGCCGAGCGCTACGCGGTCGACCTCGTCGACTCCGCAACGCCGCCGCACGTCGTAGTTGGCGTCTGCGCGGCGGCGAAGCTCAGCCTCCTGATCACCGCTAAACTGCGCAAACACGAAATCGACGCGCGGTGCGTGCTAGTCGACCCTCGCTGGGCGGGCTTGGATGACGTCGCCGTCTCGTTCGAAGAGGTCCAGAGATCCATGCGGTCCGGCGTGACTAGTGAGGAGCCAAACGCAGCTGGCAGGCGAATCGAACAAATGTTAACCGTTCTGGACGCAGAACTGCACGCGGTCTTCGCAAAGAGAGGGCATGGCCTTGAGACGGAGCCCGTCATCAAAGCTCTGCTGAATCGCTACCGGGCTTGGTTCGAATTTCTGCGGATTTCCGGCGAGGCGGCCCCGGCGCTCCCACCGACACGACTGATCACTCCGCCCGGCTTCGCCCAACCATCGTGGTGGACCACCTGTTGGCACGCAACGACCATCAGCGACCTGGAGCAGGCCATCCGTTACGCCAACCAGCACGTAATTGACAGGATCATCACAACAATCGCCGAAGCTGGCCCCGACCATTCCCAAGCCGATACTGGTTTCCTCGGGACCGAGTCGAAAATGAACCGCCACGGGGTTGGCGTGAAAACGGCTCGGTAGCCGGGTTGATGGAGTTGGCTGACCAGGCGGCGGGCTTAGCCTCGCGCCTTCAGTAAGCGCGCTGGTGACCCTACCTGGAACGCGAAACCGCCTTCCGATCTGGGATGATCTGGGTTGTCTGGAGTCAAGATCGTCCCGCACGAGGCACTTTCAGGGTGCGGGGTACTCGTACGCGTCCGAAGGTCGTGACTGTTGGTGGCGCTCGGGGTGTGATCGGTCACGCGGGCACCCGTCTGCTCACCGAGCTGTCGGACACCACCGGGTTGACCGGGGGCTTCGTCCAAGCGGTGGAGCTAACCGGAAGCGCCAGCCGACGCACGACCGGGCCGCGTCGCGGTCAATAATCAGGGACGTCGCACGTAACTCGGTGTCGACGTGCCGGTCCACTCCCCGGGCACTTGAGATGAGCCGGAATGGGGTCGAGGGCGCCGGCGACCGTAAGGCTACAAGGACCGAATTCATGTTGATGATCATGCTGCTAGTGCACGCCGATGAAGGGGAGGAACTGCGGCTGACCGACGAGGACTGGAGAGACCACTTCTGGCTACACACTCGCGCCGATGACCGCATCGAACACATTCGGGTGCAGGTAACCGGCAGTGGCGTCAAGGCAGTCTTCTTCAGCGCCAGCGTTGATCGCGGCAGTTCCGCTGCCACGGTCGAGGCCATCTGTGTCCGTGCGCTAGAAGCAATGCCCGGATCCGCTACGTGGGAGGTCAGCTACCATCCGACGACTCCCGGTGAGCCCCCGCTGGGCGACCTGAAGAGTGACCAATGACGACGACGCGGGCTGCCTCGGTGATCAGCTCCGTCCCCCGGTCTTCTTGCCCGACCGGTGGACAGCAGGCGGACCCGACGGGCAAGCTTCGCGGGCACGTTGACCGCCTCCACACCGTCGGCGGCCAGCCGTGTGGTCAGCGGGGCGCCGAGCCCAGAGGCACCTTCGATCGCCCAAACCGCGTCGGGCCAGCGGCGGAAGAAGCGGCGTAGCTGCCGGTAGCCATCGCGGTTGACCGGAACGCGGATGGACGCCAACGACTGGAGTCGAGCGTCCACCGCGCCGGCGGTCCACGACGCCTAGTGCGGATCGATTGCGATGACAACCTGAGCAGGCGTCAGCGCAGAGCGGAGGGCATGCGTTCTCCTCATGACAGCCCACAGCACGGGTGCTTGAACCGGCGAGGAGGGCAGACCAACTTCGGGCTAAACAGACCTCTCTCGAGCCACTCTCGCCGCCGGCCGCGGCCGGGACGCAGGCCGTTCGGCAGCCAGCCCGAAGGCGGCAGGCGTAACTAGAGCGATCCCAACCACGGCCTCAAAGATCATGACTGCAGACCACGATCTCCACCAACGATCAAACAAGTTGGAGACCTCCCTGTCGCCGACCGCTTGACACAGAGAGGTGCCGTTCGTCTTACAGTCCCGAGGAGGCCGTGATGGGATACGGCGCATGCACTCCGGGCCCGCGGCAGGCCCGGCAAAGTCCCCAGGTGATGCCGAGTAGGGCCAGTGGTCGGTTGCTGTCGCGGGCGTGTTGTCGGTTGGCGGCGACGATGTTGGTGACGCCGGTCAGGCGTACGGCGCCGATTAAGCGATTCGATCGCGTTCGTGGAGAAGATGACCTTGCGGATCTCGAGGTCGTAGTCGGGGAACGGGATGAACTCGAGCCCGTTCCCAGTCATGTCGGTTTGGGAACAGCGCGAGCCGTGGCCCACCGACGTTGGCTTCCTGCACGATGCTGGATTGACCGACCTGCATTGGGCCATGCGCTGCCCCGACCTGTGCCTATGTGGCCCCTACATATCAGCGACGTCGTCAACGGAGATGACACCCGGAGTGTGCTGACGCCGAGTGGGAACTGACCAACGCGGGCGGCCGGTGGGTGTAGGCGCGGCAGAGGTAGCGCTCCTCGAGGTCCCGAACTTCAGTTGGATCGAGCGATCAACACGACGCTTCACGCGGCGCGGCCGCGGAGTTCAACCACAACAACCCGTCACTCTGCGTAGCGCGTCCGCGCCGCTACCCCGGGCCGCATACGGATCTGTCGATGGAGTGCCTGGCGTCAATGCGGCTTGACCGAGTAGGGCGTTAGCGCCCGAGTACGAAATATGCGAGACCGAGAACGCCGCGATAGACGCCGACGTATTCGCGTAGGCGGGCATCGAGTTCATCCCGAAGCCCTGCGGCTCGGGGATCCTCGGGGTGGTGCAGCAACCACTCCTGGCGGCCGGCGAGCCACGTTGACTCGAAGTCGTCCCATTCCCGTTGATCGGCGGTGCTCAGGTGCAGGACGCGCCAGCCCAGCGATCGTGCGTGCTCGACCAGATCCGCGAGGGGCATGATCTCCGCGCCGAGGATCTCTGTCGCCTCCTTCGTGGGTGGGCGCTCCCAGAACCCCTCACCGAACAGCAGCCGGCCGCCCGGCTGGACGAGATCGGCGAGCGCCCTGAGGGCTTCACGTGTTCCTCCGAATGCGTGTGAAGCGCCAATGCACATGACCCGCTCTGCACGCTCTCGCCAGGCCGCCGCTTCCTGCTTCAGGAAGGTCACCTGCTTGTCGAGTGACCGATTGGCGGCGAGGGCACGGCCGCGCGCCAAAGCTGCGTCATCGGTGTCGACGCCGGTACCCGTTCTCGAGCCGGTGCCATCTGCGCCGACTGCCCGCAATAAGAGCTCGCCCCAGCCGCATCCGAGGTCCATCACGTGGGCGCCGGCGGGAATGTCGAGTCGTTGGAGTAGGAGGGCGGCGTGGGACTCCGACAGCGGTGTGTTCCAGCGCATCCGCGCGTAGCGCGCGATGGCGAGATCGTCGGCTGATGGCATCGCGCCAGCGTGCCAGGTCCTGATCGACCATGCACCGCCTTTTTGCAGGCGGTTCCGGCACCCTCATCTGCCGCGACCCGCTCGCTACGCAGTGTCACGTCGGGCTCGACTTGCCGGCGTCCCAGCGTACCGATGGTCCTATCCTCGCCGTATGACATATGAGGCTCCGGACAGAATTCTGGATCGCTTGATCGAGGCAATAGCGGCCCAGCTGGGTACTTCGGAGCACTCCGCCCTGGCGCCTGTCGCGGTCGAGGCGCTGACCGGGTTGAGCAGGCCCGAGGCGAATTTGATCTTCAGTCATGATGGCCACCTCGTGCACTACGGCACAAACACCGCACCGCTGGAGATCCTTTATTCAGTTGATCTCGGATATTCAACGTAGTGTGGCTGCGGCGGCTGCTGCAATCCTGCCGGGCGACATAGTGAGTGACCGGGTCAGGCGTGAGGCACCGCCTCAACACCCAACGGCCCAGCATCGGCGGCTGAACGCGGAGTCAACCCGCTTGCCGCCGATGTGGGGTTGAGGAAGATCAGCGCTGGCCGCTGGGCGTGGTGGCGCGGGTACCGGCGCCACCACGCCCAGCGGCGCGAAGAATCATGGGCGGCCGATACGTCTTCCGCTGCCCGGCCTCCTTTGATTACCCACCGCAAACTGCCATGCCGACTGGATTCACATCACAGATAAAGTGCCGCAGCATGGCCAGCCGACAAGATCACTACGTCTACCAGGCCACCGTCATGATTACCGCGCTACGGCAATGGTTTTCCGGGGAGCATTGAGATGAGTTTTGCGCGAGTGCGGGCACTCGTTGTCGTCGGTTTGCTGGCGGTCACCGCTGTGGTCTTCGTGGTCGTCACGCTGGTCCGTGACGCTCAGGCCGTGCGGGTATCGCCACTGGTTGCCCGGACGGCTGGCCGCTTGCCGACATCGCCCTGCGTTTACCCAAGGAGATCAAGATCAATGTGTTGAACGCGACCGACGAGAAAGGGCTCGCCGGCAGCGTCGCGAACGACTTCCGCAACCTCAAGTTCCAGGTCAAGAAGGAAGGCAACGCGCCCAAGGGGGTCGACGAGGTGGCCGTGCTCCGGTACGGCCCGAAGGGGGTCGGCTCGGCGCACCTGCTCCGCGCGTACTTCCTCAACGACGCCAAGCGGGATTATGACCCAAAGCGCACCGATGACACCGTCGACGTAGTGCTCGGCAACGGGTTCCGCCAGCTTGCCAGCCCCACCGAAGTCAACCAATCCCTCGTCGAATCGCCGGTCGCCCCACGTGGCTCTTGCCCCGCGCCCGTGAACAAGTAACCCCGAGGACGGAGCTGTACCGAGCGACGGCTGAGTAGACCGGCAGGAGTTCGTAGGCCGTTGGTTGGTCTTCCAGCCGCACTTCCGTTGGCGGTGTTTGCGCAGCTACAGATCTTGAAAGGCTAGGTTCAGCTGGGTTGGAGGGCCAGGCCGGTGTCGGTCGGGAAGCTGACGAGTGGGCCGGGACATGTGCTGGATGCTCAACACGCGCATCGCGGCACCCGTTGTGTTTCGCCTGCTTGACCCTCGACCTGGTTGAGCCTTCAGGATCGCCGGGTCAGCCAGTCGGCGATCAGTGGGAGTGATCCATTTTGGTGGGCAAGCTTGCCGCCAGTCCGGCATCCCAGGCGGTCGCGATCGGCGAGTCCGTGCCAATCACGGTGCGGTGGACGGGTCTCACCGCCGGTCGGCGCTACCTCGGTCTCGTGTCATTCAGAGGGGGCAACCACGCTCGGGTGCACGACTGTCTCGGTTATCGCCTAACCGGGCGTAAGTCGGCTATCCGCGCCTGCGCGGATAGCCGACTTAACTGTTAGATGCGTCTACTGTTCTCGAACATAGAGGTCGTACACGCCTTCGAACAGCGCGCACTGGTAGTCCTGCCATTTACCGGTCGCCATACCGTGCTGGCCCGCAGCTTGACACTCGGCATCCGTCGAGTATGCACCAGCAAACTCCCATGGACTGGCCTGAGCTTCTGAGGCAAATCCAATTGACAGCACGACACCGGCGATCCCGGTCGCAAGAACTTCACTGAGCTTTCTCATCGCCAACTCACTCCAGCTAATTGGTGCTTTCAGCAAGGCATAGCTGACATAAGCGTTCGCCACTCCGGTATAACGGCCGTATAGCGGCGCGACGATCGTCCGTTGGGTCGGTACGCCCATGCCCGCTTCGCCATCGCCGCACACGCCTGCCGCTCGGCCAGCACCACGGCGGCCTGGACGGGGTCGCTTCGGTCGAAGAAGCCGGGAGTCATCCCATGGCAACGGGTCCTGTTGAGACGGCGTTCTGATGGGCATGCAAGTAGATTCCCTCTTCGAGACGTTCGTCGAACGACGCTCTACGGACCTTCTCCGCACCGCGTACCTACTCACCGGGGATCGCGGACATGCCGAGGACCTGTTGCAGACGGCGTTGCTGCGCACTGCGCAGCACTGGCCTCGTGCACGCGCGGCACCCGAGGCCTACGCGCGCCGAGTACTGGTCAACCTCTCCCGGGACCGAATCAGACGGCTGTTCCGTCGCCCGCGGGAGACGTCCATGACGCCCGGGGCCGACAACCTGCCCGCCGCTGATGGCGGCTACGACCAGCTCACGGACCGACGGCTAATCGTCCGCGCGTTGGCCACGTTGCCTACCCGGCAGCGGGAGGTCATCGTGCTGCGCTTCTTCGAGGACCTGTCGGTCGATCAGACCGCCGACCTACTCGGGTTTTCCGCCGGCACGGTCAAGTCGTACACGTCACGCGCCCTGATCAGATTGCGGGAACTTTTAGCCGACTCAACCGCAACCACTTCCATTGGAGGGTCCTGATGCACGTCGATGAGCAGTACGGCCGCCGGCTCGGCGCACAGTTGCGCGAAGAACTCGACGACGTCCACGCGGCCCCGGACATCGTCTCGATCCTGCGCCGCCAGCGGTCGCGACGCGCGTGGAGGATCCGAGCCGCGATCGCCACTCCGATCGCGACGGCTGCCGCGATCGCGATCGTGTCGTCCTTGACCGGGCCCGGTCCTCAACCGGACGGTTCGTCGAACGACTCCGTGCAACTTCAGAACGTCGCCTACATCAAGGCGCAGACCACCCGGGCGCTGAGCCAGGCCACAAATTACGTCATCTATTCCGAAACCGTGTACTCGGGCGGGCGCATCGAGCAATGGAACGACCCGGCAACTCAGCGCTACCGCAACGACGTCTACTCCGTCGACTACGATTCCTTTCCGGTCGGACCAGATGGGCAAGTTCAGGTACCCAGTAATCCAGGTCCCCCGGTCCTATTCCAGTCTCACAGCGCGAGCGGTCCCTTCAGCAAGCGGGACGTCGTCAGCGTGGACTATAAAAGCAAGACGTGGCACAGAGATCACGAGACCAACGCGCCGCCGCCCGGCGCGTTGGACGTGACCGATCCGGACTCGGTCGAGAAGGCGATTAACAACGGCCGGTTCGAGGTGCTGGGCGATGATGTTGTGAACGGTGTGGCCACGCTACATCTGCGCATCAGTCCCAGCGGTGGAACTGGGCCAGCGATGAACCCAGCCGATCACGCCAGCGCCCGCGGTGATGGGATCGACCTGTGGGTCGACGAGAAAACCTTCCTGGCGGTTCAGTCGGCGAAAATAGTGGAAACCAAAAAGGGACCCGTCACGACGACGACGTACACCTGGTTGCCGCGCACGGATGAGAATTTGGCGCGTCTCGTGCTGATCGGCCCGCCAGGTTTCACCCAGGAGCACTGAGAAGGCGGCGAGGCCTCGCTGCCGGCGAGGCCTACACGTCTACAACCAGCCACCAGATCGGGGGAACCGCAACTCGGGCCGGTGGAGCACGTCCTACGTCCGCGAGACTGTGACCAACCCGAAGTACACCGGTTCCATATTCTGGAACCGCCCCGCAACCAAAGACGAACAGCATCCTGGCAGGCCCAACCCCGCGACGAGTAGGTCATCTCCAGCCAATCCCAGCACAAAGCGCTCGCGCCGGCCGACCTGTCCGTGGCCGCCCAGACCTCTCCGGATGCGGCGGGCGCGTGTCAACCTCGACCCGCTGGCCCACAACCCGCACCTGCTGACCGGGAGCGGCTGGCAATGCCGATGGTCATTTCCTCGCGCGGATCAACCGCCGTATGTAGGAACCGACCGCGACATCGCCGCCGCCTCCGACCAACGACGTCTCGTTGCCGGACCTGCTACCGCTCGTTGAGATCGACATCACTCAAAGGCCGGGACCCCGCGGGCTCGATGCCGCCCGGGGCCGAGATCCATTACGACCACCGCACACGCGCGGGCCAACGGATCAAGGCCCTGCACGTCTTAGTGTGTGCCCCCGGCGTGAGTAGCACTGGAAGGGAGAAGGCTCTCCGCCCTCCGATGGCCGTTGCCGTCGGAGGGCGGTCTCCCGCGTTTCGGGCGGCCACGAGTCCTCGGGCATTCATGACTGCTTCGGTTGTCCTGCTGATGTGAACCGTCCCCGGTCTGGTGACTGGTTTGAAGCCACGAAAGGGTGGTGTCATGCCAGCACCGAGGAAGTACCCCCAGGAGTTGCGTGAGCGGGCGATGCGGCTTGTGCAGGAGGCCCGGGAGCAGGATCCGGAGTTGTCGCTGAACGCGGCGGTGGTCCGGATCGGGCAGCGGACCGGCGTGAACGCGGACACTCTGCGGGTTGGTGTAAGCAGGCTGATATCGATGCCGGCCGGCGGCCGGGTACGACGACCCGTGATGCGCAGCGGATCAGGGAGTTGGAGCGGGAGAACCGTGAGCTGAAGCGGGCCAACGAGATTCTGTTGGCGGCCAGCTCGTTCTTCGCGCGGAAGCTCGACCCGCGTTTGCCGTGGTAGTGGCGTTCGTCGACGAACACCGGGAGCGGTTCGGGGTCGAGCCGATCTGCCGCGTGCTGACCGCGCACGGGGTCACGATCGCCCCGAACAGCTACTACGGGCACAAGAAGCGGCCGCCGTCGGCGCGGCTGCAGCGCGATGCGCGGGTACTGGCGCAGATCGTCCGGGTGCCCACCGATCCGGCGATCGGCCGTGGCCCGTACGGCGTCCGCAAGGTGCATGCCGCGCTGGCCCGTGAGGGCGGGGTGGACGGGCAGTCGGTGTCGCGGCGACAGGTCGAGCGGCTCATGCGCCGGGCCGGGATCCAGGGCGCCCGCCGCGGCAAACGGTTCGTCACCACCCGCCCGGACGCGACCGCGTCCCGGCCGCCGGACCTGGTCCGGCGCGACTTCACCGCGGCCGCGCCGAACCGGTTGTGGGTGGTCGACTACACCTACGTGCCGACCTGGTCGGGCATGGCGTTCACCGCGTTCGTCACCGACGTGTTCTCCCGCCGGATCGTCGGCTGGCGCACCGCCGCCAGCATGCCGACCTCGCTGCCGCTGGACGCGCTGGAGATGGCGCTGTGGACCCGCCACCGCCAAGGCCACAGTAAGCACGGCCGGCTCGACGGGCTGATCCATCACTCCGACGCCGGAAGTCAAGGCGGATTCCAGTGGTCGTCGCAACACCTCGATCAGGGGGTGTGCGGATGGGAAGACCATCGGGCTGGGTGACCGCGATGACGGGCCGACCGGCGATGCGATCACCAGGACGGCCGGACGTGAACGCCAGGGATGTTCAGCGGCAGTTCTGGCGGCGAATCGCTGAGGGCTTGTCGAGCGAGGAAGCCGCGCTGGTCTGTGGTGTGTCGCAGCCGGTGGGCGCCCGGTGGTTCCGTCAGGGTGGCGGCATGCCGCCGCTATCTCTCAAGCCGCCGTCGGGCCGGTATCTGTCGTTGGCCGAGCGGGAGGAGATCGCGCTGCTCAAGGCCCAGGACAAGGGCGTGCGTGAGATCGCTCGGCTCGTCCGGCGTGACGGGTCGACGATTTCGCGGGAGCTGCGCCGCAACGCCGCTACCCGTGGCGGTCAGCCGGAGTATCGGGCCTCGGTCGCGCAGTGGCATGCCGAGCGCCGCCTGCGGAGAACTCTTTCCCTGCGCGGACGTTCAAGAAGGTCTACGTGCTCAATCAGGCCCATCCGGACGCAGGAGATCCTCTCGGGAAGCATGAGCGGGGCACTCCAATTAGGCGGAACACGCAGCAGCAGGTAACGGCCTCTCTGACGGCGGTAGCAAATGTGACTTTCATCGACGACGGGGAGGCAGTGATCGAGACGAGGGACGGCTGCCCAAAGGTCAAGGACGGCGGCATCTTGATCACGCTGGGCACGGTGAACGGCGACGATCAGAAGGTGCAGGTACCGATCACCGGCTTTGTCGCCTGCCTCGGCGCCACCTGGCTGACCTACGTGGTGCAGAACAGACCTGGTACCGGGTGGCGGGTGACGGGCACGACCGGCCCGAGTGCAGACTCATTAACCCGCGAACGATCCCGCCGCGACTCCTCACCCCGTCTCAGGGCCCTGGGACCGCCGGCCAGTTGCGCGGTCTTGACGAGTAGTGACCGGCGACGCGGGTCACGCCGCTGAGCGGGTCGGCGATGGGTCCTCGCTGCCATCGCGGGATGAGGTTGTGGAATTCGCCCAGCGGAGACTGCCAGCGCCGCCAACGTGGTGATGCTGCTTGTCATGGCGACACCGCCCGGGCGGGAGCTGTTCGACTGGTACGTCGGATAGCCGGCCCATGTTTCCCTACAACCATCCTCGTATTTGCCGCATGGACTGCCGCCAGGCGCCCACAGCGCGCTACCTAAGCGGATCTCCTCGTCGGCAGTCGCCAGACCGTCCAGCCTCCCCGGACGGGGACAAGGTGGAGCGCCCTACCGGACGAGTCTCAATGGTGGCTGTCAAGCGCGCCTTGCGGCGGGCAGGGTCTCCTCGGTCGGGCAGGCTTGTTCCTGTCCGGGGTTCGCGGTCGGGTCAAGGCTCGCCGTAGGCGACCGCGTAGCGGCTCGGCCTTGATCCGACCGGGGTTCTCGGGCAGCCCTTGCGGTGCCCGGCCGAGGGGACCCGTTGCGGTCTCCGAGGGAGGGTCGGGGTGCGGGGCAGCGCCCCGTCGCTCTTGTCAGCCGCGTGTGGATGCTCGCAACTGCAAGTCGACGTGTGGTTGACGCACCAGGGCCTCTCCCCAATCGCCGGTCATTTCCCAGACGTCGGGTCCATGGTCGGCTGCCAGGTGCAGAGTATCGATGTGGCCATAGTCGGGCTCTCCTGATGCATCGGTAGCGAACGGCGCCGTCGACCGGCGGACGTGGATGGCCGAACCGCTCCGCACCGTCAATGTCGCTTCGCGGTAGCAGTGCGTCTCATTGGCAGCGGCCGACTGGTAGGCAGGGTGCTCCGGCGCGAGGGCGGCTTCGAGCTTGAAGACCACTGCCGTCGCGGAAACGTCTACGTCCAAGACCCAGGAGTCCTCCAAGACGACGCCTACCAAGTCGGAGAAGACCTCGTAGTGCTTGCCACCCTCACGTCTTGCCACAGGCTAAGAATGCCTGGCCACTGCGAGTAGCACAGTCCCGGTCGCCGGGGTCGTTACGCGAGTGCGAGGCGACGGCGTTACGAGACGTCCCGTTATACCGGCGCTGACGGCGCTGGTGGTTGAAGGTGGAAGCAGCGGTTGTCGCGGAGCAGTGCCCACAGCACGTCGACGCGGCGGCGGGCGAGGGCGATCAGCGCCTGTTGGTGCTTGCGTCCTTCGGCGCGTTTGCGCTGGTAGTAGTCCCGGTTCGGGCCGTTCATCCGCAGGGTGCTCAGCGAGGACATATAGAACACGTGGCGCAGCCGCCGGTTGTAACGCTGTGGCCGGCGCAGGTTGGCGACGCGCTTGCCAGAGTCACGGGCCACCGGTGCCAGACCCGCGTAGGCGGCAAGGTGATCAGGGCTGGCGAACGTCGACAGGTCCCCGACCGCGACAATGAACTCCGCCGCCGCCAGTGCACCCATGCCGGGCAGGCTGCGGATGATGCCGGCCTGCGGGTGGTCACTGAAGGCGGCCTCGATCGCTTTGTCGGTGTCCCGCATCCGTTGGTGCAGTTGCAGCAGGTGGATGGCCAGCTCACTGGCGAGGGCAGCAGCGGTGTCCTGCCCCGGCAGGGTGAGGTCCTGCTCAGCCGCGGCGGCCAAGGCCTGCTCGGCGACCTTGACGGCGTTCACGGCCCGATGCCGGCGCAGATGCGCCACGAGCTGCTCGCGACCGGCGGCGCGGATCTGCTCAGGCGTCTGATACGCGCTGATCAGAATCAGGGTCGCGACGTTGGTGAAGGTCAACGCGCGTTCCAACACCGGGGAGATTCCGAGCATCAGTCGGCGCAGCCGGTTGACGGTGCAGACCCAGTCTTCGACCAGGTCGGCGCGGTGCGCGACCAGCAGCGCGAGTTTGGCGATCAGCTCCGTCGGGGTCTCGACGGGCAGGAAGTCACGCCGCATCCGGGCGGTATTTGCGATGACCAGCGCGTCACGCGCGTCAGTCTTGGCCTCGCCGGCGAACCCAGCAGCCATCGTCTTGACCGTCCGGCCCGGGATATAGACGACCCGGTGACCAGCAACAGCCAGCATGGCCCGCAGCAGCGCGGTCTCGCAGCCGACCAGGTCGACTGCCCACACCACCTCGTCATCCGCGCTGACCCGCACGAGCAGCTCCGCGATCGCCTGCTGATCGTTGACCACCCGCGTCGACCACAGCACCCGCCCGGCCACGTCCACCGCCGCAGCGTGGTGAGCCTGCTTGCCCGCGTCAACGCCTACCCATACCTGCGCCAAGCCGTCCTCCCAAGCACCCGGATCCAGGTCACCTCGGACGACCCCGCCGGCAGTTCCTTAGCATGCGACGACTCGCAGATCTCAATCAGCGGCCAAGGCGCCCTAGGCTGGCTGGGCGGCCGCTCGTCCATGGCCACCTGACGGCAAACGACCTTGAGCCACACCCAACCAACCCGGCGGCCCGGAACACCATCCAGACGCAGGAACCCTAAGGAACGACCTTGGCCCCGTCCGGGGAGGCTGGTAGCCCTGGTGGTGCCCGGCGAGGAGATGCCGCCGACGGCATCTCTGAGGAGGGTCGGAGTTCGGGGCGGAGCCCCGAGGTCTTCCAAGATCAGCCGTCCGCGAACGTGGCCGGCCGGCCCTGCCGATGCCGGCCGAAGGTCGCCAGCAGGCCGGGGCCGGGCCGGCGCGGCCCGCTTGCGGGCCGCCTTGATCCTGAAGAGGGGAATTCGACAGTCAACGGACACCGAACCGGGCACCGAACCGCCGGAGTAGCGTCGGGTGGGCCGACTATCCGATGTCCTTGGCAAACAGCGCCACAACAGTCGGATTGTGTGTGCTGACGCCGATCCGCTGCGCCCAGCGTCCGAGGCCGACCAGTCCGATCTCGTGGGCCTCTTGTTCAGTGACGGCCGCGACGACCGCGCTCAGGATGGTTAGACGATCGCCTATTCTCGATATGGCGATCGGGTTCACACGTGAGTCATCCGTGGTGCCGTCGTCCTCACGCCAAGCAGGCGACACGCCGGCATACTCGACTGTCATGATCCACGTCGGGGTGGCAGCTGATTCCATGGATATCCCTTCCAGCTTCGGCCGAGCAGGAATTTTCGTCGCGGATGTGGGTCTGGTCAAAACTTCGGCTGGACCGGTGAGGGCAGCATGTCGGATCACTTGCGTAGTACGTCGACGGCCTGGTCCCGAAGGGCTCCGTCGGCGACCTCTTCGCGCAGTGACCGGCGCTCGATCGGCTGAGCAACCTAGGTGTTCTGCCCAGAGAGGTTAGGGACACGGCTGGCTGGTGGGTGGCCGCCGAGTGCGGTGTGGGCGCGGTGGTGATTGTAGGCGTGGAGCCAGGCGGGTAGGGCTGCTCGGCGGGCTGATTCGGAGGGGTATGGGCGGGCGTAGGCCCATTCCTCGGTAAGG
>RJWC01000219.1_pt1 | contig 41103 bp, 30 predicted proteins | sample 2174211 | NCBI WGS metagenome assembly RJWC01 (sample SAMN10236717, study PRJNA496047) | synthetic metagenome | isolation source: mock community containing 12 organisms: Thioclava sp. ES.032, Psychrobacter... | place: USA: Walnut Creek | collected 2015-10-01 | reverse complement strand
CAACCACCGACGCCGCCACTCCGCACTCGACTACCTCAGCCCCGCCGACTACGAACAGACCCTCACACCGACTACGCTGCACCAGATCGCGGCATAACCCGGTGTCCACATCCCGGGGGGAACCTCAAGACAACACCAACATCGTCACGTGCCGCCAGGCGTTCGCGGGGCCTCGGCGGCGATGCGCGCTCATGCCACCAACAAGGCGGGCGTTGACCGTCAGCGCCCGTCACTGTCCGTGTGCCTACCCGCTCGGGACTCGTTGCGGTTGTTCTCGCCAGCGGAGTACAGCCCGCTGCCGGGGTGGGGGATGCCTCGGTAGGCGGGCGAGGGCTTCCCGACCGCCGGGCACGTCGTGGACTATCTGCGGGCCTACGAGCAGCGGTACGACCTGCGGGTGTGCAGGCCGCTTCGGGTTCCGCGTGGCGCGATCGGGCGGGCTTGTGTAGCAGCCGACCGCGAGTGCTCGGTGAAGATCACTTGCCAGCTTGCGTCGGAGCTGCGTTTCAGACTACTTGGTTTACGCTTCGATCTGCGCTAAGGTCTTGCCGACGCGAGCGGAGGATGATGTATGGCCACGATTGAGGTTGACGACGGCACCAAGCGAACCGTGTCCTTCGCCGCGCGGATGGCGAACGTCACGGAAGGTGAGATCGTGCGCCGGCTGATCGCCGATAGCTCCTTGGCTGGCGAAGAGCCAACCGAAAGAGAGAACGGCGTACCGATTTACGCCGACTACGAGGGGCACCGGACGCGAGCACTGTATTTCGCACCAGCCCGAGTTCAGATCGTCGACGGCCCACTCAAGGGCAAGTCCTTCAAGACTCCCACCGGCGCGGCCCGCGCGATTGTTCGCCACTACAACCCGAGGGTGAACGACAACCGCAACGGCTGGAGCTTCTGGCAGATCGACAACGGCGGCCCTCGAGTCTGGCTCCAGTCGATCCGCCCAACGAACGCGGACGACTGATCGCCTGGTCAACATTGTCAAACGATCGCCTGCAGCCGCGCCGCGCCCGTCTGTGGCGTACGTCAACGTGAGGCCTGCCGATGGTGGGCTTCACCCAGGATTGAAGGGGCACCCACCGACGGGTTCGGTCGCTGCCCCTCTTCCTTTTCTCTGGCGAGAGTGCTATCGGTGCCTAGGTTCGAGCAGTTCGACGACCGACAGGCCGGTCTCCCCGTCGACCAACTGAAGAGCCAGCTCTGCCCGGGCGGCCAGGTCGAGCGGGTGAATGCCCTCGGTTAGGGCCGCATGGGCCAGCCGGTCGAGCCCGGCACCGACCAGCGGCGCGCCGATGCGCAAGGCTGCCTGCAGCGCCACCCCCTTGGTCGACCCCCCATGCAGCACGATGTTGCGGGTCCGGTACAACCTCCGCAGCGCGATCTTGAAGGTAGTGACCGCTTTGTTCAGCTCGGCGCGGGGTTCGGCGACCAAACGGACCATCCGCTCGACGGCGGCCATGTCGCTGTGGCGCTGCAGCTTGCGTCCAGACAGGTAGGGCAGCGCCGTTCTGGCGATCATGCCATCGGCCACCGCCCGGGCACGCTCGATGTTGGTCGTGCACGACGTCAGGGCCGTGCTGAGCGTGTCCGGCTGGGGCGGATCGTGGCGGTGGGCCAACGCGGTTAGCTCGGCTCGGGGCCACGAGCAGGCGATGATCGCGGCGAGCCGGTCGGCGGCGACGGCCTTGCCGGAGCGCTCCTCCTCCTGCGGATCGTCGGGGTGGGTCAGCAGCGACTCCACAGCGGCCCAGCCGCCGGCGACCGCCGGGCCGAGCGCGCCTTGGTTGAGTGGTGCCGCCAGTTCCAGCGCGTCGTCGATCAGGCTGCGTTCGCCGTCAACGCGGTAGAGGTGGCCTTCGTGTACGAGCGCGAGGATGTTGGCTCCGCGCGCCGGGGTGAGCAGCGGTATCGGTTCGGAGTGGCCGTCGACCCAGATGGACGGGGCGGCGGTGATGCCGCTGCGGTTGCTTCGCTGGAACGACGAGCGGGCCACCATCCGTTCCACAAGCTGGCGGGCATGGTCGGCAGCGCCGTAGGCGTCTAACGCTCTGACCTCGTATCGAAAGCCACCGCCGGCGCGAAGACCGCGGGTGGTGAAGCCACGCGCTTTGAGCCATTCGATGACCTGCCCTTTGGTCATCCAGTTCGGTTGCTGTTCCGCTAGCGGCCGCTCTGGTGCGGCCAGCAGCACCACAACGACGTCGAAAGACCGCTTGGGCGCGCGTGCCAGTGTGGCAGCGGCTTCGATGACCTCGATCGCCGTGGCCTGGCCGGCATTGAGCTCGTTAGCCCAGACCGCGAGGTGGTTTGCGTCGTATCCCAGGTCTAGCAGGTGCCCGGCGACCGTCCGTGCGAGCCGCTCGGGCTTGGGTCGCTCGGCGAGGTTCTTGGCGACCGCGGCGGCCCACCGGTCGACGTAGCCGGGACGGGCGTGCTCGATGAGCTCTTTGAGACGTCGCCGGGCCGGGCTCGGGTCGGGCAGCGGCGCATTGAGTAGGGCTGTCAGCTCCTTGCGCAGCTCTTTTTCGCCGAGGCCGACGTCGGGGCCGACAACCGCGCGCAGCTGGTTGCGCTGCCAGTCGCACGCCGTGGCAGAGAGCACCTTCTGCGCCGCCCAAGCGCTAGCCTCCCATAACTCCTCCAAGGCCAGCAACGAGCCGACGTCCCACAGCCGCCGCGGCCAGGGGGTGCCGTCAATTGTGAAGAAGTCGATCATTCGGGCGATCACGTGCCGGTCGTAGGTCGAGGTGGCTGCCGGCGCGGTGGGCGTGGTCACGTATGTACGGTAGTGGGAGACCCCCGACAGCCGCCGTCCCGGCGGTGGCCGGCCAGGTCGTGTATTGTTTTTGGCAGACACAGAGGGGCACCCGCCGTAAGGCTACTGCCCCTCTTTTTTATGCCCTGATGTCTGCTTTCGCCTGTTGTGGGCTCGCGTGGGCCCCCTCGGCCCACGCCGCTGCGGCGATCCGCCGGACCCAGACCCGCACGTGATCTGCTGTTCTCCGGGATTGGTCTGCACACCCCCGCCTCGCTGCACTGCGGCACCGCTGGCGACGTGCACGACCAGCGGCAACGCATCCTCGATGCCGCCTGGCAAGCCCACCGGACCGGTTCACCCGCCGCCCCCGACCCGGGCCCTGCCCGACACCGTGTGGTTCAACAAACCAGCAGCTCTACAGAACACCTGACCACGAAAATGTCTCACTTGACTTGTGTCAGGTACCGCTCAGCGGATCCGCGCGAAAGCGGTACGCGTCGTCGGCCACCGATGGCTCCCGGCCGTCGGGAACGACGAGGCCCAGGATGCCGTCTCCCGTTGTCACCGCCATGACACGACCTTCCCTCCGACCGGGCGGTGAGCAGCTTGTCTCTCCGCTGGTTCCTGCCGCCCTGCCCGCTCGTCCGCGTCCCCGTCCTGTATCGATGCCGGCACTACCCGCCCGAGTTCAACTACCGGCGGCCGTCAATCCCGCTGAACTTCTGCTGGGGACGGCCCTCCCATCCCGCTGTGGCCGAGTGGCCGCGCAGCACATCCTGCGCGCGCTGGGCTGGCAGCCGGGACATCACCTCGACATCCAGCCGCACCGAGGGGTGCTCATCATCGCCTCGGCCGGCGATGGTCGGCACAAGGTGGGTAGCCGAGGGCAGCTGCCACTGCCGGCGTATGCGCGACGTATGTGCCGGATCGAGCAGGGCCAGCCGGTGCTGCTGGCCGCTCTTGTCATCCATGACCTGATCGTTGTGCACCCGATCGGCGCCGTCGCTCGGCTGCTCACCGATCTGCATGTCGAGGTGGCAGGAGGCGGCCATGTCTGCTGACCCTGCCACTGTTGCCGCAGCCCGCCAGGTCCTCGCGCATCTCGGTGTCACCCTGGCCGACCTCCAGTCCAACGCCGGCATGTCACTCTCGCTGCCGACGGTCGCCGAGTCCCTGCCTCGCGTCCTTGCGGCGGCGGGCCCGGGTGCGAGACGTACGTACGGCACGTACTGGGAGCGGATGGCCGCAGCGTGGGGTGATTGGCCTCTAAACCACGTCGCAGCGAGCGACATCGAGGCGATGAAACAGCAGATGATCGCCAGGGCCCGGCCGCGGCGTAACAGCCGCAGCGGCCGGCACGCTGGCGAGCATGTCATCGCCGCCGCCCGCGCCTTCTACTCCCGGGCTATCGCTGATGGCCTGATCGACGCCTCGGCCAGTCCCGCCCACCGCGTCGCCAAACCCCGCCGCCTCCCGAGCACACGCCGCGCCTTGACGCCACACGAACTGGAAGAGATCAACGCGGTGGCGCGGACCAGCGGCAACGACGTCATCCTCGACGCCCTCCTGCTGCGCCTGCACACCGAAAGCGCCTGCCGGCGCGGCGGTGCCCTCGCACTGCGGCTTTTCGACCTGGATCGCGCCAACGGGCTCGTGCGCCTGGCAGAGAAAGGCACCGTGCGGTGGCAGCCGATCAGCCTCGACCTCGCCGAGCATCTGCACGAACGCGCCCGCGTCCGCGGCGCCGTTCTCCCCACCGACCGCTTGTTGCGCTACCGCGACGGCCAGCCGATCAGCAGCCGCCGCTACGACAACCTGTGGAAACGCATCGGCGAGCGCCTGCCCTGGGCCGCCGCGCAGGGCATCTCCACCCACTGGCTGCGCCACACCACCCTCACCTGGGTGAAACGCCACTTCGGCTACGGAGTAGCCCGCGCCTACGCCGGGCATACAGACAGCCCAGGATCTTCCACCACCACCTACATCAAGGCCGACCTCCAAGACGTCGCTGACGCCCTGTCGGCGATGACCGGACAGCCGCACCCACTCGTCACGACGTGCGAGACCTCCAACGGGCCGGCGACAGGAACCTTGCCCTGACCGGCCAATCTGGCTTGCCCCCGGCGGCGCGGTGGGGGAGTGGCTCCCCATCGCGCCGCAGCACGGCACGGCAGGTTAAGGATTGCGGGTTGGGCGACAACAACACCAGAGCGCGTCCCTCCATGGATCGGTTGGTGGCGCTTCACCGCATGGCCTTGCGGCGGCCGACGGACAGCAAATGATCACATCGTGCGATGGCTTCGTCGCACTGTGCGGGTAGCCTGACGCCGGCCGAGCGAACCCGAGAGGGAAGATGCCCGTGGAGTACGACGAAATCGATTGGTTGCGCCGCCAGGACCCTGCATGGCGGCTGCTCCGTGCCGACCATGCACCGCTGGTGCTGCGGTTCCTCGGCCAGGTGTTCGTCGACGACAACGTCAGGTCAATCTCGGGGGATCGGCTCGCTGAGCGTCTCGACGACCTGCTGTTCGCGCTGAATGACCAGTACGGCGAGGGGACGTTCCCGAAGAGCGCCCGTGCCTACCTCGGTGACTGGGTAGACGCGGGCTGGCTACGCCGGTACTACCCGCCGGACTCCGACGAGGTTCACTTCGACGCGACCCCGGCCGTGGAACGCGCGCTGGCATGGGTACGCAGCCTGCAGGCACGCGAATTCGTGGGAACAGAGTCCCGCCTCAACATCGCCGTGGACCTGCTACGGCAGATGGCCTTCGGCGCGGAGACCGACCCTGACGCACGCCTTGAGGTTCTGCAGCGACGCCGTGCGGAGGTCGACGCGGAGATTACTCGGGTCCGCGCCGGTGACTTCACCGTGCTTGATGACGCCGCCCAGCGCGACCGCTATCAGCAGTTCGTGGCGACGGCGCGGAGCCTGCTCGGGGATCTGCGCGAGGTGGAGGACAACTTTCGGGCCCTCGATCGGCGGGTGCGTGAGCGGATCGCGGCGTGGCAGGGATCCAAGGGCGAACTGCTCGATGAGATCGTCGGTAGTCGGCAGGCCATTTCCGGGTCCGATCAGGGCCGCAGCTTCGACGCGTTTTACGACTTCCTGCTCTCGCTACGCCGCCAGGAGGAGTTCAGCGATCTGCTGGAACGGGTGCAGGCCCTCGACGCCATCGGCCATGCAGACCCTCGAATGAACCGAGTGCAGTACGACTGGCTGGAGGCAGCCGGCCGGACACAAGCCACCGTGCGACTGTTGTCGGAGCAGCTTCGTCGGTTCCTTGACGATCAGGCGTGGCTGGAAAACCGCCGGGTTATGGACGTTCTCCGCAGCATTGAGGCACGCGCACTCGCTCTACGAGATGCGGACACGTCTGGAGTGAGGGCGTCACTGGACGACACTCGGGTCGAGGTCGTGCTGCCAATGGAGCGACCGCTGTACCAACCCCGTGCTCGGCACGCCGTCAACAGCACCAGCACCGCCGACCCTGAAGTCGAGGTTGACATGTCAGCGCTGTTCCAGCAGGTGTATGTCGACCCCGCGCGTCTGGTCGCGGCAGTGTGCGACGTGCTTCGCGGAGCATCGCAGGCGTCGCTGCGGGACGTCATCGGCGCTCACCCACCGACTGAAGGGCTCGCCGAGCTGGTGGGCTACCTGTCCCTGAATGACGCCTCGTTCGAGGTGGTGTTCAACGAGTCACGCCGCGAGTCGATCACCTGGACCGATTCCGAGGGCAACCGCCGTACCGTCACCACCCCGGCGGTGACGTTCGTCCGGGCGGGGGAGGGGAGTGGCCAATGACCGTGCCGGATACACGTAGTGAGCCGTCGCTGTCCGTGGCGGTAACGCAGCTCATGAAGGGTGTGGTCTACCGAGACACTCATGCGGCGGCGTGGCAGCATTTGGCGGCGCTGCAGCCCCAAGTCCGTGATTACGTCGCTGTGCTCGGGTTGGTCGTCGTCATCGACGAGTCTGAGGGATACGCCTATCTGAAATCCCGGCCGGAGGATCCCGATCTCCCGCCTGTGCCGCGGCTGGTGCCGCGTCGGTCCCTGTCGTTCCACGTCAGCCTGTTGCTCGCCCTACTGCGCCGCAAGCTGGCCGAGGCCGATGCCAGTGGTGCGGATCCCCGGCTCGTGCTGACCCGCCGCCAGATCATCGACATGCTGACGGTATTCATGCCTCCTGGCGCCAACGACGCCCGCCTGGTCGACCAGATCGACGCTCACCTGACGAAGGTCGTCGAGCTGGGATTCCTACGCCGGACGAAGGACAAGGAACCCAGCTTCGAGGTGCGCCGCATCCTCAAGGCGTTCGTCGATGCCCAGTGGCTGGCGGACTTCGACTCCCGCCTTGCGGAGTACGCCGCCGAACTCACCGAAGGCGAGGAAGACGCCGCATGACCCGCCACGGCTACCGCCTGCACCGGTTGGAAGTCCGCAACTGGGGCACCTTTGATCAGCGGGTCTGGACCTTCCACCTCGACGGAGCCGACAGCCTCCTCACCGGCGACATCGGCTCCGGCAAGTCCACCCTTGTCGACGCAGTAACGACGCTGCTGCTACCCGCCAACAAGATCTCTTACAACAAGGCGGCCGGAGCGGAGACCCGCGAGCGGTCGCTGCGCTCCTACGTTCTCGGCTACTACAAATCCGAGAGCAATGACGCCACCGGCACCTCCAAGCCGGTCGGATTGCGCAGCGGCAGTTGCTTCTCGGTGATCCTCGGCGTCTTCGCTGACGAGACGCAAGGAACGACAGTCACCCTCGCCCAAGTGTTCTGGCTCAACGACGCCAACACCGGCCAACCCGAGCGCTTCTACGTCACCGCCGGCACCTCCCTGTCGATCAGCGAAGACTTCCTCGACTTCGGCACGGAGATCTCCCAACTACGTCGACGGCTACGCCAACGCGGAGCCAAGATCGCCGATCACTTCCCCGAGTACGGCCAAGACTTCCGCCGGAGACTCGGCATCGCCTCCGAGCAGGCAATGGACCTGTTCCACCAGACCGTATCGATGAAGGCAGTCGGCAACCTCAACGACTTCGTCCGCAGCCACATGCTCGAACCCTTCGACGCCGCATCGGTGATCCGCCAGCTCATCGACCACTTCGACGACCTCAACCGAGCTCATGACGCGGTCCTTCGCGCCCGAGAACAGATCGCCGGGCTCACCCCGATACTCGCGGCCTGCGACGCGCACGACCAGCACGGCCAAACGCTGCAAACCCTCGACGCACAATGCGCCGCCCTGCCGCACCTCGTCGCCCGCCGCAGCGCCGACCTCCTTGACGCACAGATCACGAACCTGACCGACCAGCTCACCACAAACCGGACACTGCTCGGTCGGGTCGACGGGGAAATCGGAGCCCTGGAAGAAGCACACCGTCGCGCCGACCTCGCACGAGAGGGCCTCGGCGGCGGACGCATCAGGGAACTCGAGCGCCAAATCAAAGAACTCTCCGCAACCCGCGACCTACGCAGGGGCCGCATGACAGGCCTGAACGCCCTGCTCGACGCAGTCGGACTCGCCCGCGTCGCCGACGCCACCACCTTCGCGAACCGCCAGATGGCAGTCGCCGAGGAAATCCAGCGATACGACATCGCGATCGCCGACCTTCACACCGCCGCCACCGACGCAGGTGTCCATGTCCGTGACCTGGAAAAGGACGCAGCCGAGATCAACGCCGAGCTGCGCAGCCTCAGCGGCCGACCGAGCAACATCCCACGCCACAACCTCGCCCTGCGGCAACGACTGTGCGCTGGCCTCGACCTACCCGAAACCGAACTCCCCTTCGTCGGCGAACTCGTCCAAGTCCGCGCCGAACATGCCGAGTGGGAAGGCGCCGGCGAACGCGTCCTACGAGGCTTCGCGCTGTCGCTGCTCGTCCCCGACGAGCACTACCGGGCAGTTGCCGACTGGGTCGACGGACACCATCTGGACGGCCGACTCGTCTACTACCGGGTACCAGCCGCCGTGCCCAAGACCGTCGAGACGCCGCAGCTCAACGCCGGCCTCCAACTGTTTGACACCCTCGACCTCAAAGACTCACCGTTCACCCCGTGGCTGCAACGGGAACTTCGGCACCGCGCGGCACACCAATGCGTCACCACCATGGTCGACTTCCGACGCGCTCCCAAGGCGATCACCCGCACCGGCCAGCTCAAGGACCCCAACGGGCGCCACGAGAAAGACGACCGCAGACGCATCGACGACCGCAGCCAATACGTCCTTGGCTGGTCCAACGAGTCGAAGATCCACGCCCTCGTCGAACAGGGCCAACGAATCGACCGACTCCTAGACGCTGCCCGCAAGACCGAAAGGGAGCTCGCCAGCAAGATCAAAGCCCGAAGCCAGCGGCTGGGCGAACTCCACAAGATCACTGTCTACCAGGACTTCGCCGACCTCGACTGGGAAGCAGCCACCCACACGATAGAACGCCTGCAGGACGAGAAACGTCGCATCGAGTCCGGCACCCAAGGTATCGCCGAACTCACCGCCGAACTGGACCGCCTCACGCAACTGCTGCAGGCCGCGAGACACCGTCGTGACGAGCACAGCAACAAGATCGCCATCACCGAGAACGCGTTGAAAGCAGCCGAGTCTCGCCGCCAAGAGGCCGACGAGCTTCTCGACGCCCCACGTCATCAAGTGGCAAGTGCCCACTTCCCGCAGCTCATGACGCTCATCCCGGCCCAACCGGCCACGCCCGAGGGCTGGGACCGCCTCCGCGAATCACTCATGGCGACACTCGCGCGCCAGCGGGACGACACCATCAAGAAGCAGAACCAGGAGAGCAACAAGGCGGTCAGCCTGATGGCGGCCTTCCGCAGCACCTACCCCCTGGAGACCGCCGAGATGGACGCCTCGCTCGCGGCCGCCGCCGAGTACCGCACCATGCACCAGCGCCTCATCCACGATGACCTACCTCGCTTCGAAGCCGAGTTCAAGACCTACCTCAACACCAACGCCATCCGCGACATCGCTACCTTCCACTCCCAGCTGCGCCAACAGGCCGCCCTCATCAAGAACCGCATCGCTACGATCAACGAATCCCTCGTCGGGATCGACTACAACCCAGGCCGCTACATCCGGCTCGACGGCAATCCGAGCCCGAACGTGGAGGTCCGCGAGTTCCGAACCGAGCTGCGCGCCTGCACGGACGACGCCCTCGGCCACGATGACTCCGAGCAATACTCGGAACGCAAATTCCTCCAGGTCAAAGCGCTCATCGAGCGCTTCCGCGGCCGGGAAGGCCAGACAGAGACCGACCGCGCCTGGACCAGACGCGTCACCGACGTCCGCAACTGGTTCACCTTCACAGCCACCGAGCGCTGGCGAGACGACGACACCGAATACGAGACCTACGCCGACTCCGGAGGCAAGTCCGGAGGGCAGAAAGAGAAGCTCGCCTACACCATCCTCGCCGCGTCCCTCGCCTACCAGTTCCGTCTCGACGCCGAGACCACCGGCACATTCCGGTTCGTCGTCATCGACGAAGCCTTCGGCCGCGGCTCCGACGACTCCACCCGCTTCGCCCTCGCCCTGTTCCAGCGTCTCGGCCTGCAACTGCTGATCGTCACACCCCTGCAGAAGATCCACGTCATCGAGCCATACGTATCCGCAGTCGGCTTCGTCGACAACCCCACCGACAACTTCTCCCGCCTGCAGACCCTGACCATCGACGAATACCACCGCCGGCGACAGGCCCACACCGGCGCCGACCCGGAGGCATAACTATGCCGCGCAGCCGCAGCAGCCAACGAGCCTCATGGACCACCATCGAGGACGCCATCGCCGTCTTGCGACGCCGCTGGGAACGCGGCGACTTCCTCCGCGACGTTGCCCAAGGCACACCGCCAACACCGGTCGCCGTGCTGCTGAAAGGACCGACCGCCGGGGAAACCGCCGACAACTTCGGGGATGTCCAACAGTGGGCCACCCGCTGGCGCGAAGTCGACGGCCGATCCGTGCGTGTCGAGTACCGCAGCGTAGGCGGCCGGCTCATCGGTACCAACCAGCTCCCACACAAGGCATGGATAGACACCCCAGACCTCCTCTGGCGAACGCTCGGCGTCCAGGCCCAGGTCGACCGCTATCAAACCCTCCTCGACCTAACCCGCACCGTCTCACCCCCGATAGCCGCGTGGGCCGCCGAGCGCCCAATGAAGCTCCTCACCCACGAACAGGACTGGATTCGCCTGCTCGACACGGTCGCGTGGATCGACCATCACGCCGATCCCGCCACCTATCTGCGGCAGATCGACGTCCGCGACGTCGACACCAAGTTCGTCGAGACCCGCCGCAGCATCCTCGCCGAGCTACTCGACCGACACCTCCCCGCTGATCGAGTCAACGTCGCTCACCCGCCGTCAGCCTTCGCTGAACGTTACGGACTACGACCCAAGCCTCTGCTCGTTCGAATCCGCTTCCTCGACAACCACCACCGCCCCGTGCCGTACAGCGACCTCACGGTCCGCGTGAGCGAACTGGCTACCACACCCCTGCCTGTGGCGACCGTCTATGTCGTCGAGAACGAAACCACCTTCCTCGCCTTTCCGCCTATCCACGACGCTGCCGTGATCTTGGGCGGCGGCTACGCCGTCGCGAAACTTGAGCCCCTGACATGGCTCCGCGACCGCGACCTCGTCTACTGGGGCGACATCGACACGCACGGCTTCGCCATTCTCGATCGACTCCGCGCCGCCTTCTCACACACACGCTCAACTCTCATGGACCGCGAGACCCTGCTCGCCCACCGCGCACACTGGGGTCGCGAACCGACCCCCACCCGCCGATCACTTCCGCAGCTTACGGAACAAGAGCGGGCACTTGTTGACGACCTCGTCAATGACACATTCGCTCCGTCTCTTCGGCTAGAGCAGGAACACATCCGGTATACAGTGATAAGCGATGCCCTCAAGGCTTCGGCCGATTGACGTCCGGACAGTTCCCGGGTCTCGGGAGCCTCCTGCCCGGTGCGGCCGAGAAAGAGTTCAATCTTGACTGGGGGCGCTTCCGTCGTTCGCTACTGTCGGCGGCAGTAAGTCAGCAGCCCTGAGGGCCAGCCGTTCACCGGCGGGGCAGGCCTTGTTGGCCCGCCCTGGCGCCCCAGGCTTCGGCGCGCTTCTGATCCTGCTCACCACCCAGAGTGTCGCCCAACCGGCGGCACCACGACAGGCCGAGCCGCTGGCCGAGCCCAACGACTCCATAGCCCCTCCGCCATGGCCTCACCGCCGCGCCGTCCCTGTTGCTACCGCGTGAACTCAAGCACTTGGCGGCGGCCCAATTCTCCCTGCCGAGACTGGCTACGTTGCTGTCCTCTCTGCAGGCGCATTGAGTCGGCTTCCTTGGGTAGTTAATGAATGCTCATAGGCAGCTTGCGCGTGTAGTGTTTACGCATCGTGAAGTGCTAGGATTAACGCATGAGCACCCGTTTGTATAACGGATGCTACGCGTGGGGGTTCATTTCCCCCTCTCGGACACATCATTACCACATATCGATCATGGGTCGAGCGAGTTGACCTGCACGGATGCTTCTGTAGTCGGTGTGCAGCGCTCCTGATCGCAGACGATGGTGATCTTGTTTCTCTGCAGGAGCACGACCAGGTCGTGTGGGCTCTGGGGGTCGCTGGCGAGGTTGGGATGACCGGCGAGTCTTGTGATGATGTGGTCTTCCCTGAGGTAGAGGATCTTGCGCTGGCGGTTGGTGGGCTGTTGGGTGCTGGTGTGGCCGTGGCGGCATCGGTAGCCGGGGCGTTGATTGATCCAGTGGGATTCCATTTTTCGGCCGCATGGTCCGCAGCGCAGTAGTCCGGTGAACAGGTAGCGGCGGGTGGTGCCGTCGTGGGCGCTCCGGTGGGAGCGGACGGCCTGGACGGCGACGAAGTCCTGTTCGCTGACCAGCGCGGTGTGGGCCCGTTGTTTGGAGACCACCCAGTCTGCGGTCGGGTTCTTTCGGATGGGTTCTCGCTCCGGGCGGCTGGCGTCGGTGTCGGTGTGCGCGGGTTGCCGGTTCCAGACCTGCCGGCCGGTGTAGCGGGGGTTGCTGAGTATCGCCGCGACCGTTCGTAGGGTCCACCGGTCGCCTCTGCGGTGGGGATTGCGGTCGGGGTCGATGCCCGACGGGCAGGGTATGCCGGCGTTGTTGAGGGCACGCGCGATGCTGGCGAGACTCCGGCCATCCAGGCGTTGGGCGAACATACACCGGACGTGTCCGGCCGTGGCCGGATCCAGTTCGAGGCGCCGAAGCCGGCGACCCCAGCGGGCGTGCGCGGCGTTCGGATGAGGGCCGGCGTCAACGAGTCGGTAGCCGTAGGGCGGCCGGCCACCGAGATACCGTCCCTGCTCCCGGGCTTGGGCCCGCATCGCCGTGACGACCCGGAACCGGGCGCGCTGCACCTCACGTTTCGACTGGGCGCCCAGCATCATGATCAGCGCTTGGTGGGTCGGGTTGTGGTGATCGACGGGCCCGTCCGTCTCGGGCAGCCACAGCTGAACACCGTGCTGTTCGAGCACGGGTGCCAGGTGCTGCAGTTGGTTAGCGGAGAACGCCCGTTCGTACTCGCCGACCACGATTGCGTCGAACCCGCGATCTGGGTCGTTGAGCGCGGTCAGCAGGGCGGCGGCCTGCGGGCGCTGCCGCCAGCTGCGGCGGCGGGAGCAGCCGACGTCGAAGTACTCGGCGACGATCAGCCCGTGAGCGGCGACGAGCTCGTGGCGCAGTCCCGCTGCCAGTGCCGGGAGGTAACCCGGTCCTGGTGCTCGACGGTCGACATCCGGCCATAGAACGCAAACCGCAGACCACCGCGCCGTCGTGCAGGCGGTGGTGCGCTGGCTTGCGGCTGGCTGTTGAGCCATCGGCTCAGGGGATCTTCGACATCTTCACTCTGGTTCTCCCACACGCTCACCTTCCTACGAGGAATCCTCGCGCTCGGGTCGGACAGGAAGTCCGCCTGCACTGGCTGGACAGGGACTCCGTCGACGAAGCGTCGCCGGACGTGTTGCAGGCGATGGTGAAGGCGCTCGCGCAGGCGGTGATGTCGCACCTGTGGCCCTTCCGTCGCGCCACCCTTGTTCGACGCCTTGGTCGATGGGGCTGTGGGGGAGAGCAAACGACAGCGCGAGGAAGGCAACCAGCCTGCGTGACCGCATCCGGCGGCCGTCTGGAAGGCCCGACGCGACGGCTGTTCCTATCTACGCAAAACGCCCATCGTACGCAGGTGTCGTAGACCATGCTCATGGATGCGAAACTTGTGGTCGGGGTGGAATATCGCTTGGGCGAGATGCTTGGCCCCGGCGATCCAACCGGGCCCCCGCCGTCACGTTGTCCAGGGCCCGGGCGCCTCGTCCAACGACGTCCACCGAGCGAGTGATCCGATACGCCTCATCATGGCTCTGTCGGGTCAGACGCGGGGATCCCCTCGCTCGCGTGCCAGCTGCTCTCTCTGCCCTCTCTAGTTATCTTTGCGCTTCAGCCGCAGTGTGCGAGAATCGCACTGTGGCTGACATCGACGCACAGACGTTAGGCGAGCGCATCCGAGATGCCCGCAAGCGTGCGGACCTGAGCCAAGAAGACCTCGGACGAGCGGTTGGTCTTGAGCGCACAGTCGTGAACAAGATCGAGGGGGGCGTGCGCAAGGTCACGGCGCTCGAACTGGCGGACATTGCCGCCGCGATCGGTGTGCGCATGTCTACGTTCTTCGAGGAGCCTGTCCCAGCGCTTGTCGCGCATCGGTCCAGCCAAGGGCTGGACACTGCGGACTCGCAAATCGATGCACTGCTTGCGAAGTTCACCAACGAGGTCGAGTTCGTCGCCTCATTGGGCGTCGACGAGTTGGGTCTCGATGCTGCTGACGTAGTCGCTCAGGCTGACATCACGCAGCCCACGACCAATGCCGAGGCCGAGACGCTTGCTGTGAAAGCGCGCGACTTGATGGCCATTTCGGCAGAGGAGCCGATCCGCCAGCTCTCCGACTGCGTTGCCAACGTCGGGCTCCTGGCATTCTCTCGCGATGTCGGCAAGGATACCGCTGATGCCGCGACCATCTTGTTGCCTCGTGGAGGTGTCAGTCTCGTCAACAGCCACATGAAGGTTGGCCGTAGGCGGCTCGCATTGGCGCACGAACTCGGTCACTATTTAATTGCAGACGCGTACACCGTTGACTGGCGAGTTGCCGATCACTCCACTCATGCCATCCCAATGGAGTCGCGCCTCGATCGTTTCGCACGCGCGTTGCTGCTACCTACGGCCGTGATCACGCGGCTATGGCATGAGAAGGTTTCCCGTTCCGGCGAGCGCAGTGCGGCAATTCATATTGCAAGTGAGTTTCGGGTCGACATGGCCACTCTGGCAACGCGCTTGAAAGAACTGGGGCTAGCGGACAGTGAGACAGTCGCTTTGGTGCGTAAGTGTCGCACTACCCAAGCCGACATTGTTGAAATGAATCTGTACGTCCCTCTTGAAGAGATGGAGGGGACAACAGTCCCTCGACCATTTGCGCGTGCAGTATTGCGGCTTGTGCGCGATGAGCGAATCAGCCGCGAGCGAGCTCTTGACTTACTTCAAGGCACTTTCGACGAGGCGGATTTACCGAGCGTTCGCGAGCGCCGGACCGATGAGATCTGGAACTATGTGTCGTGATGGTGCCCGAGAACGCCTGGGTGTTCGATACCGGCCCATTGCGACACTTCGCGCTGCAAGGATGGCTGGGAGTTCTGCGCTTTCTCGCTGCAGAGCGCCCCATCTACATCCCCGACAGCGTTGAGCGAGAACTTAACGACGCCGCCGAGCATGTGTCGGCCACTCGCGCGGTACTCGACGCTGACTGGATTCGGGTTCACCGATCGACTAGCCCTGAATTCGCCGAAGCGTTCGCCCACTACGTCGATCGACTGGTCGCCGGCGGCAGAAACCTTGGCGAGTGCGGGGTTCTCGCCATGGGTCAAGTGTATCGGTGCGAAGTGGTGATAGACGACGCCACGCCGCGCCAGATTGCGAAGGAAAAGGGTATCCGGGTTACGGCGACTGTCCCCTTGCTGTGTGAGGCGATTCGCGCGAAGAAACTCACGACGGTGATGGTTGAGGAGCTAGCTGACAACCTTCTGGAAAGCAGGTACTACCTGCCCTTTGGTCCCGGCGGTTTCCGCCAGCATGTACTGGAGAACGGGCTTCTGGACTACGACGACCTTTGAACACGATCTTGCCGCGCCACGGCAACAGCAGCCTGCCTGGCTGAGATCGACGGGGCTGCCCCACCGCCGTCAGCCAGCACCTCGCCAAACTGTGCCTTGCCGGCCTGGTATGCGGCCGAGGCGAAGGCACCTTCGTACACTGCTCGGCCGCCGACACCCACGTCCGGGCACTGCTCGCCGAGGCGCTGTTCCACGCCGATCATACCGACCGCAACCTACCCGACCATCCTCGCTGGCTCACACCCGAAAGTTGTAGCCGATCACGCCCGCGCCCCAATGCAACTGCACCGCCATGAGCAAGTGTCGGATTTCAGATCCTAGGATGGCCGCGACTGCGTCGTCCACATTGGCCGAATGGTCTAGAATTCTGCTAGGTCCGGAAGTTGATGATCGCACGAATCGGTTGCTTCAACCCTGCATGAGGAGCGCATCCATGTCCATTCCTGTTGAGCTCTTGGCCGCCGCCGGCGCCGCCTTCGCGGGGACCATGGGAACGGATGTGTACCAGTACGCTCGAGCACGCTTCAAAGAACTGGCGGGTCATCGCGGCTCTTCCGGAGAAGACCCCGCCGAGCTTCAGCAACTCGACATGCTGGAGCATGCTGTCGCTGCAATTGAGCCGGCACAACGCCCGGCATTCTCGAAGGGGGTGCAGGTGCCCATCGAGAAGATTATTTCCACCTGTGTCGACGACAACCGGTCGGAGGAACTCGAAGAGTTCGTCCGGATCCTACAGGATAAGCTGACGGAGTTGGGGCCGACGTTCGCCCATCAAACGGTTACGGGAAACTACGCGCTCGGTGACATCAACACGGCCGGCCGCGACAACAACTTCGGGATGAATCGCTGATGACAGCCCCACACCAGGAACTGGTGTCCGTGCCGGAGCAACGGGTGGAGAACAACTTCGCGGGTCGCGATATTAACACTGCGGGCCGCGACAATGTCATCACAAACTATCTGACAGGGCTGCGTCGCCTGCGTCCACGGCCCGTCGACCCGAACATTGTGATGCCGCCTGACAGATTCGCCCCTCCGGCCGGCTTCGACGCAGCGCTGCAATCAGTCCGATCTACCAGCTTTCTCCCTGCACGATCACGGGTCATTGTGCTCAGAGCACCTGAGTCATCCGGCCGGCGCTCGGCTGGCATGCGCCTCTTGGCCGATGCCTCAGTGCCCGCCGGCCGGCACTTCGAACTCTTACCCGACTGGGACGAGCCTGATGTCGCCACCCTTCCGGAGGAGAGGAATGCGGCTTATCTTCTGAACCTGCGGGGAGTTGCCTCCCCGCTTCCGGCGCAGTTCTTCCAGGACTTGGTCCATTACGCTGGTAAGCTGAATGCCGCCGACAGCTACCTGGTCGTCGCCGCGTCTTCCGATGTGTGGGCGGGGAGGTTGCCCGAGGCGGCTACGGGCATTCGCGTGGTCGACATCGAAAGACCGGTCCCTCGCAAGGTCGTTGAGCAGTATCTGCCCGCTGATCGCGTAATCTGGTTGGACGACCCTGGCAGCAGCTTCTTTGGTGTACTCCCGGCCGAATCAGCGCCAAGCGAAGCTGTCCGACTGGCAGACGTAATTGTCAGGGCCAAGGGGCCGGTCGACGTAGAAAGATTGGACGAGTACCTCGGCTGGACTGACACTGTCCGCAGTTGGTTCCGTGGAGGCAGCAGAGACGTCGAGTCCCGTGCGATCCGAATCGCCGGAGCCGTCCTGAACGAGGCGCCCGCGGCAGTCATCCTGGACAGCGCAGACGTGCTCCTCCGGGCGCCGGAAATCGATCTTCCGCAGGAGGTGGGGGGCCTCCTTGCACGGCCAGACGCCAGCAAACGCCTTGAACCCGCGGGCATGTCGTTTGATCCGGTCACCGGAACGGCGCATCTGGTTCATGCGTCTCAAGGCCCTGCGCTCCTGACGTATCTCTGGACGCAACACATCCAGCTCAGTGAGGTACTCACTCGTTGGCTCCAGGAGATCAGCTCGGGACCGGCAAGGGGAAACCTTGACGTGCTGGCAGGGGCGCTCACGACGCTTGCCCAAGCGGTGGGCATTTCACCAGTTCTCAAGTTGGTGGACGGCTGGCTCGCCTTGAACGATGTCGGAAGCATCGACCTAGTGGGTGACTTGCTCTCGGACCTCGCCGTTCATCCGACGCTCGGCGGCAAGATCAGGCCCGAGCTGGCGAAGTGGGCTGGCGGAAAATCGCAACCGGCACGACAGCAAGCGATCGCTCGCGCCGTGGCTAACGAATTTGGGCGAACTTATACCAGCCAGGCCCTGAACAGAGTTCGAAGCCTTCTCAGGTCACCCGGAAGCGAAGACGTTCGTCAGCGTGCGCTGAAGGCACTACGACGGTTGATAGCAACGCCCGAGCTTACGGCGTTGACCGTCGACACCTTGGTCAAGTGGATTTCCGCTGAGACGGAGACAGCCACGGTCGAACCGGGTGTGTTCCTCAATGCCTTCTCGCCGTTCCCGAATGGCAAGCCAGTGCCCGAGCCGCTGCTGCAAGCACTATCTCAGGGTGAGGAAGCTGGACAGGCTATTCGCCGCCGGCTCATCGAAGGATGGGTTCAGGTCGCTGATCGTGAGCATCGTACCGGGTCCGTCCAGGATGCGTTGCTTGAGTGGCGACGCGCCGCTGAAACCAACCTCGTGCCAGAAGAATCATTCGTCGATTTCATGGTGTCTCTCGGCCGCCACATGGGACACGTGGACCCCCTCTTCCTCAATGTTGTCAAGGCAGAGGGTCGGTTGAAGGACAAATTAATTACTAGGATTTTTGCCGATGTGGCAATCGCCTACGATCGCGCACCCGAGGGATCGATTTCTGTCGCAACGGTCATCACTGGTGCGGCTGATATTGCGAACGATCAAAGCTAGATGAGGATCGCCACCTGGATCAAGGAGCTGTCGTCCTTCCGGTACAGCTCCTTTTCCATGTATCCGGAGACTCTGGATCAAGGCCTCCATTATGACGTACGTCTTCGCTACTCCTGGCGACCGAATCCCGATTGCCTCCGCGACCAGCCGCGTATGCCGGATCCACTTGCCCGGCATATTCTAAGAGAAACGGTGAGAAGAATCGCGGGTCAATACCGGCTGTTCGAGCACGGCAGGGCGGAGGACGCGGTCAACGCCGAGCTGTGTCGCGACGTCTGTGATGCCGAGGCTCGCATCCTTATCAGCGGCAGCGGACGAATTTCCGTCTCCCGCGCCGCTCGGCGGGCAATGCGACGACGAACCGCTGAGGAGGATGCTCTTCACACCGCCTTCGCCCGTGAGACGGTTCAGCTGCGGATGCTGCAGCGCCGCCTCACTGATCCTGCTCTCGGGCTGGTCTGGTGGGTGGACCGCTACGCCGACCTCCAGTTTGCTGCCGGAGATCCGAAAGCCAAGGTCACCTCGATCGTCGCCGCCTTCCAGACCCTACGGGAGACACTCGACGACGCCGACGATGGGGATGCAGAGCCCCGAGTGCAGATTCGGCGGGCTGTAGAAGAAATTCTCGCCGGCGTTGAGGACCCGGATACCTTGGTGCTGGCTATGGAGATGTTACATCGAACCCTACGGCAGGCAGGACTCGTCACGCGCATGCATCAGAGGGGTGTGGATAACTAACGGCGGCTCTGCTGATCAAGGGCGGCGCGAGGGCTGAACGCACTTGTCCAGAAAGGCTGACACTCAGCCAGCGAGGCCACGGCGCATCCGACCCTGCCACCGCGAGCGCTCGGGCGTCCGATCCGGGCGACTTCACTGCTTCTCCACAGTGCCCGCTGGCTGCTATAGGATTACGGCATGAGCACCCATGCTGAGCATGGGTGCCGCAAATTCGTGTACGAATCCCCCCTCGGACACATTTTAGTACATGATCCACTTGGGGTTGCCTGAGCGGACACCGTGCGGGCCGTCGGCCGGTAGGTCAGGGTCAGTCCCAGTTCGCGGTAGACCCGTGCCTTGTCGGCGGGGTCGGCGTCGCGGAGCACGATGGTGATGTTTCGCAGGGTCTCCACGAGTCGGTGGATCTCGTCAGGGCTCATGGTCTTGCGTCCGGTGTAGCGGCGCAGGGTTGCTTCGGCGGTGATCTGTTCGGCTTGGACGTCGGCGATCCATCGGCTGACGACGGTGGGGTCGGCGCCGCTGTCGAGGGCGGCGCGGTAGCGGTCCAGTCGAGTGGTGCAGGCGGCGAGGGTTTCCCGTGCTGCTTTGATGGCCTGTCCGGTGGTGTCGTCGTGTTGTGCGTCGGCCATTGCTTGGACTGTGGCGGTGAGTCGGTGGGGTGAGAAGGCTCGGGCGAGCCATGGGTCGAGTTGTTCGGTGAGGATTGGTGTGCGCCTCGTCCATCGCCCCGAACTGTATTTCGACCTCGTACCGGGTCAGGGTCTCCGGGGCGTGCAGCAGCAGATCTAAGCGTCCGGCACGGGGCTGCCGCCGTTCGACATCCTTGACGACCAGGTCACCGAGCCCGAGCAGGCCGGTTACCGAACCCAGCCATCTCCGCCCCGCCAATGATCAGGCCTGCTTGTCGTGAAGCGGGCTTTGGCGCACGCGTTCCGGTGCGGGGCTGTGCTGCCGGACGGGTCGCTGCGGGGAAAGCGGGTTCGGGCGGGTTTGTTGGCTCGGGCAGGATGGCGGGGTGATCTGGGGGAAACGGGTTCAGCGGCCGGTGCTGGGGGAGGGTAGGCCGCTCGGCGCGGTGCGGCGCGCGGTTGATGGTGCTGCCGCAGGCGGGTGGGAGGCGTTGGACCGCCTGGTCGAGGTGCTGCTTGAGGCCGAAGCTGCTGGTGATGAGGCGGCGGCGCGGTCGGCGTTGGCGATGGTGACCGGTGTTGCCGGGTTGGTGACGCGGCTCGACGCCCACGCGCGTCAGGGACCGTGGTCCGGCACGTTCCCGGAGGCTGCGGTGCGGGGGGTCAGGGTGTGCTTTTCGGGTGTGACGTCGGGGCCGGCGGCGATGGCGTTGGCCAGTATGGACGGTGATGGGCGGCTCCGGGAGCGTGCGGTCGCGGCGATGGTCGCTCGGCCGTGGCCGGAGGTGATGCCGTTTCTGGTGTTGCGTACCGCTGATTGGGTTAAGCCGGTGCGGGATCGGGCGCGGGCCGGGCTGGCGGTACTGCTCGGGGACGGTCCCGGTGCTTATCTGCCGGCGGTGCTGCCGATGGTGCTGCGTCTCGACGCTCGGGTGCGGGGTGGTTTTGCTGTCACCCAGGTACGGGCGGCGTTGCTCTCGTCGTCGCCCGAGGTGTGGCGCGGGCTGTTCGGCTCGGGTGGCCGCCGGCAGCGGCGGTTCGTGTTCGACATCGCCGTGTCGCAGGGATGGCTGCGTCTGCCCGACTATGTGACCAGCGCCGAGACTGACCCGGATGTGGGGATTCGGGTCCGGGCGGCGGAGGTGGCCTGCCGTGAGGCGGTCTGGACCCGCCGGCTCGATGTCCTACGCCGCTTAGCGAGGTCGAGGCGGCCCGAGGTGCGGGTGGTGGCGTTGACCGGGCTGGCCCGGGTCGGCCACGACTCCGAAGTTGCCGTGCACCTGGACGATGACGCGCCGCTGGTGCGGGCGGTGGCCCGGGACGCGGCTCGCCGCCTCGGCATCGACGCGCGGGAGCACTACCGGACTGCAGTGAGTGCCGCGGAGCCGCTCCTGGGGGCGATCACCGGACTCGCCGAGTCCGGCTCGGCCGCGGATGCTCCGCTGCTGCGGCCGTTGCTGCGCCACCCGCTGGTCAAGGTCCGCGCCCAAGCGGTCAGGGGTCTGCGGGTTCTGGATGCTCCCGTTGTCGGGGAATTGGTTCCGCTGGTGCGCGATCCGTCGCCGACGGTGGTCCGGGAAGCCACCGCCGCGCTGCGGCCGCTGGCCGGTGCCGTGCCGCCGGGCTTACCGTGGGAGCTGCTCGCGGATGGCCGGGTGGAGTTGCGCCGCGCCGGCTACCGGCTGCTGCGTGGCCGTGGCGTCGACGTCGAGTTGCGCGCCGCCCTTCTGCTGGCACTCGACCCGGATCCCCGCCTGGCCGGACGTGGCAAAGCCGACGTAACCCGCCTCGCTCGAGACGCCGAACGAACGAGCTGGCGCCGCAGCCCACGGCCGCAGCTGTTGGTCACCGCGCCGCAGCACACCGAACTGGTTGCGTTGGCGGCCCGGGCGGCGACGGTGCTTGGCGAGGACACCAGCCGAAAGCTCGCCACCTGGCTGGCGCGTACCCGCCCCGGCGGATGATTGCTCTCTCGGCCACGTACATCCCAGGCCAGTCGACTGGCCTGGGGCGGTCGCTTGAACACGACAGCGAAGGGTGCCGGTGGATGGTCGGATCGGCGACGCCGTCGATGAGGCGGTCCTCGCGTTCGAGGGTCCTGCGGTCCTGGAGTGGGTCATGAACTCCTCGTTGGCGGTTACCCACCCGGTACATGTGGAGGTCGTGGAAAGCCGATTGTGCGTGCTCCCATCGGCACCGGATGGCAGCCGATCGTCCGGTACTCTGGCCGCGCCCGAATCCGACGATTCCGCGAGGTCGAGATGAAGATCGCTGTGGCCGGCTCCATAGCCACGGACCAGCTGATGACCTTCGACGGGCACTTCGGCGAGCTGTTACGTGAGGCGCTGCCGCAGGTGTTCGTATCGTTCCTCGCGGACGAGTTGGTGATCCGGTGTGGCGGCGTCGCGGCCAACATCGCCTTCGGGCTGGCGCAGTTGGGCATGCGGCCGGTGCTCCTGGGTGCGGTCGGGAAGGACTTCGAGGAGCACCGGGCCTCTCTGCGTGGACTCGGCGTCGAGTGCGATTTCATCCACGTCAGCGACAAGGCGCACACCGCGCGCTTCATCTGCGCCACCGATCGCGATGACAACCAGATAGCCAGCTTCTACGCCGGCGCGATGGCCGAGACCGGCGCCATCCGGCTGGTTCCGGTGGCCGAGCAGATCGGCGGCTTGGACATGGTCGTCATCGGTGCCAGCGACCCCGGCGCGATGCTCGCGCAGGCCGCCGAGTGCCGGGCGAATGGCTACCCCTTCGCCGCTGACCCCTCGCAGCAACTTCCGCGGATGAACGGCGATCAGGTCGTGGAGCTGATCACCGGAGCCGACTATCTGCTGACCAACGAGTACGAGAAGTCGCTGCTGCAGAGCAAGGCGGGCCTGACGGACGAGCAACTATTGGAATTGGTCCGAGTTCGCGTTACCACTCTGGGCAAGGACGGCGTGGAGATCGCCGAACGAGACGGTGCCACCTTCCACGTTGCGGTGCCGGCCAGTATCGAGACCCCGGATCCGACCGGTGGCGGCGACGCGTTCCGTGCGGGCTTCTTCGCCGCACTCTCCTGGGATCTGTCGTTGGTCCGGGCCGGCCAGCTGGGCTCGCTGGTCGCCGGCCTTGCCTTGGAGAACATCGGCGCCCAGGAGTACCAGGTCGACCCGACCGTGCTTCTCGACCGTATGCGCCAGGGATATGGGGAGGAGGCTGCACGGGACTTGGCTCGACACCTTTCCTGAACCGTCCGCCTCCCGAGGTCGACCAGAGGACCGCAGCGGCAGCGCCTGAAGGCCCGCGGTTGTGCCGGGCGCACCGAGCGCGGTTGCGTCCACGGAAGTGGTGTACGACTTGCCCGTGATGGGCGTGTTGCGTAGATGAGAGACGGCCATCGCGTCGATCCTTCAAGACGACCAAGTCAGAGAAGGAAGAGAGGACGCGATGGCCGCATCTGAGAGTGTGAGCCCTGTTGACCTGCTGCGCGAGCAGATCGAGGGCGCGTCGCCGGACGTGTTGCAGGCGATGATCAAAACGTTCGCGCAGGCGGTGATGTCCGCTGAGGCGGACGCGATCTGCGGCGCCGGCTACGGGCAGCGCAGTGACGAGCGGGTGAACTCCCGCAACGGATACCGGCTTCGGGAGTGGGACACCCGGGCCGGGACGATCGATCTGGCGGTCCCGAAGCTGCGGCAGGGCAGCTATTTCCCGGACTGGTTGCTGACGCACCGGCGGCGGGCCGAGCAGGCCCTGGTGTCAGTCGTGGCCACCTCCTATCTGCTGGGTGTGTCGACCCGGCGGGTGGAGAAGTTGGTCGAGCAACTCGGGATCCGGCAGCTGTCCAAGTCGCAGGTCTCAGATATGGCCGCCCACCTCGACGCGCAGGTCGAGGCGTTCCGCAACCGACCCCTCGACTCAGGGCACTACACGTTCGTGTGGATGGACGCGCTGACAATGAAGGTCCGCGAGCATGGGCGCACCGTCAACGTCCACGCGCTGATCGCGGTCGGCGTCAACGCCGACGGTCAGCGCGAAGTCCTCGGGCTCGACGTCGCTTCGGATGAGGACGGCGCCGGCTGGCTGGCGTTCCTGCGGTCGCTGACCGCCCGCGGCCTGACCGGTGTCCGCCTGGTGATCTCCGACGCCCACGCCGGCCTGGTGCAGGCCATCGGGGCGGCCCTTCCCGGGGTGTCGTGGCAGCGGTGCAGGACCCATTACCTGCGGAATCTGCTGACCAAGGTGCCGAAGTCCGCGCAGCCGTGGATCGCCACCCTGGTGCGCACGATCTTCGACCAGCCCGACGCCGACGCCGTCCACGCCCAGTTCCAGCGGGTCGTGGCCACGATCGAGGCGAAGTTCCCGGCTGCGGCCGAGCACCTCGACGCCGCCCGCGACGACCTGCTTGCGTTCACCGGCTTTCCGCGTGAGATCTGGCGTCAGGTCTGGTCGAACAATCCGCAGGAACGGTTGAACAAGGAGATCCGCCGGCGCACCGACGTCGTCGGGATCTTTCCGAACCGGGCGGCGATCGTCCGCCTCGTCGGCGCCGTCCTAGCCGAGCAGACCGACGAATGGACCGAAGGCCGCCGCTACATGGGCCTGGAACTACTCGCCAAGGCCCGCATGGTCACCATCGACACCGACCAACCCGACACCGACCAACCCGACCCGACCCCGATCGCCGCATAGCATCAGACCGGATCCCGCGATGGCCGTCTCTTACACCACCAGCGCGGACGTGACCCCGAGCGCCCGCAGGATCAGGGAACGGCCCCGCCCCACCAGGGTTCCGAGTCGCCCCTGGACTGCACCGAAGTGACCCCTATGAGCCGGACACCTCGATGTGTGTCGGGGGCTCTCGGTGGATTTTCTCGTAGGTGTCGGGGCTGACGTTACCCAGACGGCTGTGCTGGCGGCGAGGGTTGTAGAAGCCCTAATGGCAACCGAGACGTTCGTACCAGCAGATGGCCGTCGAGCCGGGGAATCGAGAGCGGCGCCTCGTTGAGGATCGTGGCCGCTGCTGCCGCCTGTATAAGCGGCGGGGCGTTGACCCTGGATATCGAGAGGGACGCTCGGCGGTCACGGCGGTCGACGGGGATGATCGTTCCGGACGGTGCCGCGCCCTTGGCAGACGCAGCCGACGCTGGGTCGACCGGGCGAGCTGGTGACGCCGGCCGCCGGCCCGCGCAGCCGTAGCGGCATCGCGCCCGGCACGATGGTGACGGCCTCTTCGGCTTCGGTTAGGGAGCCGTCGTGCTGCCGCCGGTCATAGAACTTCCCGGCCGCGTAGCTTGGCTTCATCCGCTCCCGCTCGCTACCCCACCCGGGACGCTGATGGAAAGCCGATCGAGTCGTGATCGCGGCCCACGCCCTCGTGCGGTAGCGACAGCGACTCGGGGCACGGTCGCGTTGGCGAGGTTGGCAGGAGTGGGCGTTGTCCGGGCCCGCCTGGCCGGCGGCTGCCCGCGCCAAGTCCCACGATGGATAGAGCAGCCCTTGCTCGCGCCTATGGTTGCCGCCGCATGCCATGCTCCGCCTGTGAAGCGGTGTGCATCGATCGACGGAGGGGGAGCGACGTGCGCCCGGGGGACATCGTGGATGTGTCGCTGGACTGGCCGTTGGTGGGACGCGACCGCGAGATCACACGGCTCAAGGACGCGCTCCTGGCACCAGCGGGTGCGGGAGCCCTCCTGATCGGCGACGCTGGCGTGGGCAAGAGCCGCCTCGCCTCGGCCGCCCTCGACGCGTGCGAGCACGCCGGCTGCCTCGTGGAGCGGGTCGTGCCCACCCCCGGCTGGCAGGACGTGCCGTTCGGGGCCGTCGTCAACCTGCTGCCGGCACCGGCCTCCGGCGTCGCCGACGCCTTCCGGCAACTGACCGAGAACCTGCGGGAACGGGCGGCCGGCCGTACCGTAGTCATCGGTGTCGACGACGCCCAGTGGCTCGACGACGCGTCGGTGGTGGTCCTGGAGCGCCTCCTGATCGCCCGGGCCGTGAACCTGCTCGTGGTCGCTCGCGGCGACACCCCGGGGCTGCGGTCGGTGGCGGCCCTGCGCCGCGCGGGCGAGCTGGAGCGCATCGACGTGTCGCGGCTGAACCGCTCCGAGGTGGCCGCGCTGGTCACCTCCGCGCTCGGTGCTCGCACCGACGGCCTCACCCTGGACCTGCTGTGGCGCTGGACCTTGGGCAACCCGCTGTTCCTGCGGGAGGTGCTGCGGCGAGGCCGCGCCTGCGGGGAACTGCGCTGCGACGGCGAGATCTGGCGGTGGCACCGCGCGGACGATCCCGCGTCGCTGCGCTTGGCCGACCTGGTGACGATGACGGTCGAGGAACTGTCCGAGCCGGAACGCGAGGCGCTCACCTACGTGGCCTACGCCGAGCCGATCCCGCTGACGATGCTCGAAGCCCTGGTTGCGCCGGCCGTCGCCGAACGGTTGGAGGAGCGCGGCATGCTGCGGCTTCACACCGTCGCGACGCGAGCCATGGTCCGGCTGGGCCATCCGCTCTACGGGGAGGCCGTCAGGGCCGGAACCGGTCCGCTGCGTGCGCGACGCGTCATGCGGGAGCTCGCCGAGGTCGCGGAGCCCGTCGCGGAGAGCCCAGGCGACCGTATGCAGGTTGTGTCGTGGCGCTGCCACGCCGGGCTGCCGGTGGACGGACGGCAACTGCTCGCAGCCGTCGAGGACGCCCTGCGGCGCGGAGGCGCCTCCCTGGCCCGGCGGCTGGCCCAGCACCTGCCGGCGCCCCTCGACACCTGGCACACGGGACGCGCCGCAGTCGCGCAGGGGCGGCCCGCGGAGGCCGATCCGCTGTTGGCCGCCGCCTACGAGCTGCTGCCGGAAGCCGCCGACCGGGCGCGCGCCGCGGCGCTGCGCGCGCTGAACCTGTTCTGGGGGCTGCGCCGACCGCAGGACAGCCTGGCCGTGCTGGCGCAGGCAACGCGGCAGCTGCCCGCCGAGGTGCATCACGAACTGCTGGCCGCCGAGGCCGGCATCGCGGTCTTCTGCGGCCGTGGGACGGAGGCACTGGACGCCGTCGGGGCGGCCCTGAGCCAGCCGTCCACCGACCCGCTGCTGGAGACCGCCGTCACTCCGCTGCGTCCCTACCTGCTGGTGTTCGGTGGCGCCCCGGGGCAGGCGGTGACCGAGTTCTCCACCGGCGACCTGAGCGCGTCGGAGATCTGGCCGACGATGCGCGCGGCCACCCAGTCCTGTCACGTCCACGCGTTGGTCATGTGCGGGAAGCTGGTGGAGGCCACCGACGTCGCGGAGCGGTACTACCGCGACGCCGTGGCGCACGGCTCGAGCGACGCGGTCGGGCTGCTGGCGATGATGTGCGGAGTGTGCGCCGGCGACGCCGGCCGGATCACCGAGGCGGATCGGTGGACCCGGGAAGCCCTCGCGGTCACCGACCACCACACGCTGTTTCCGATCCGGGCCAACATCCTGGCCATGACTGCCTGGTGGGCCGCGCACCTGGGCGAGTGTGACCGCGCCGCAGCGGCCCTGGCCGAGGTCGCCACGGTGGTTCCGCCCGGCAGCAGTTTCGGGGACTACACCGCGGTGAGCGAGGCGTGGGTGCTGGCCGCGTCGCGACACCGCGACGCCGCGGTTACCCGCCTGTGGGAGCTGGCCGAGCGCTTCCGCACGTCGGGCCTGGTGTCGAGCGCCGTGGAGGCGCTGCACCTGCTCTCGCGCATCCTTCCCTCGCCGGAGGTAGCCGCGGAACTGAAGGCGGTCGCCGACCTGTCCGACAGCCCTCTGTTCCGGTGGCACGCCGACTACGCGGAGCACCTGGCCGTCGGGGACCCGCAACAGTTGGAGGTGGCGAGCGAGCAGTGGGCGGTCCGCGGGTACGGCGCCCTCGCGGTCGAGGCCGCCGCGTTCGCCGAGGCGGGCTACCGCCGGCGCTGCGATGCCGCCGCCAGCCGGCTGGCCCACCGCCTCACGCAGCTACGTGGCACGTGCGTCGGCTTCTGGCCGCCCTGGCTTCCGCCGCGAGCCCCGGCCGCCGCTGCTCTCACCCGCCGCGAACGGGAGGTCTGCGCCCTGGCCGGGACCGGGCTGGGCAACGTCGACATCGCCGAACGTCTCGTGCTGTCGGTGCGCACCGTGGAGAACCACCTGCAACGGGCGTACGACAAGCTCGGCGTGCGCACCCGCGGTGACCTCGCCGCGGCCCTCGAGGCGCTGGAGCGCTGACCGCGGCGCCGCGCCGGCACCGAACCAGCCGCGACGGCACCTCGCACCACGCCCCGACAACCGCGACGCCTGCGGTACTCAGCCGGCAGCGCTGGCGGCTGAGTACCGCGGTCGGCCGTCCTGGGTATCCGCGTGCTCCACCCCGCCGATCGGGTCACCGCGACTGCGGTACCGGCCACTCAGGACGGGCGTCGTCTCGACGAGCAGTCTGAACCCGCACCGGGCGAACGCCCGGGCGGCGGAGGACGAGAGGCGGCGTCAGATGAGCCGGGTAGCAGACCGCGGCGCGGTCGAACGCAGCGACAGCGACCAGCATCTGCTCGTCGACCAGATCACCGCGCTGATCGACCGCGAAGCCGGAACGTGGCGCGTCGAGCAGGGCGACTTCTGGTGCTATGTCACGCCGAAGGGCGCCCTGCGCCGACCGCAGGGCTGGAAGCTGCACGTCTCCGCCACACCGCTGGCCGCGCCGCTCGTGCTGGCCCGCGCGGCGGAACTGCTGGTCCGGGCGGGCTGTGCGTTCAAGTTCGCGGCCACCCTGGAGCGGGTGGAGTTGCTGGTGTCCGCCCGCTACGACCGGGGTGGGGCCGGCAAGTTCATCACGGTCTACCCCGCCGACGACGCCGAGTTCGCCGCCCTCGCCGCCGCGCTGCACGAGGCGACCCTGGGCCTGCCCGGTCCGCAGATCCTGTCCGACCGCCCCTACCGGTCCGGCAGCCTCGTGCACTACCGCTACGGCGGGATGAGCGCTGCCGCGGTCCTGAGCAACGACGGAACCTACGAGGGCATGCTCACCGCCCCCGATGGCAGCCAGGTCAAGGACCAACGGGAACCGCGCTTCCACACCCCCGCCTGGGCGCCGCCCGTGCCCCTGCCGGCCGCCGAACCCGCACCGGCGGTCGAGGCCCGACCCGCCGCCGGCGGCGGCGCCAAGCCGGTCCTGCTCGCCGACCGGTTCGTGGTGCGCGAAGCCATCCGCCACGCCAACCGCGGCGGCGTGTACCGCGCCCTGGACCAGCACTCCGGCGCCGACGTGGTGATCAAGCAGGCCCGGCCGCACGTCGCCGCGGTGATGTCCGGCCAGGACTGCCGCGACCTGCTGCGACACGAGGCGGCGATCCTGACCCGGCTGGCCCCGAAGGGCCACACGCCCGCGCTGGTGACCCTGTTCGAGGTCAACGGGCACGTGTTCCTCGCCCAGGAGCTCATCGCGGGCCAACCGCTGCGTGCCTGGGTGGCCGACCGGCTGCCCGCCACCGACGCGCTCGGCCTGCCGTTGACCGACACGCTGCGTCTGGCCGGCGCGATGGTCGACATCATCGCCGCGATCCACGCCGAAGGGCTGGTCGTGCGCGACTTCACCCCCAACAACCTGATCGTCACCGACGACGGCGACCTGCGACTGGTGGACCTTGAGCTGGCGTGCGAGCCGGGCACGCTCACCGTACGGGCCAGCACGCCGGGATACGGTGCCCCCGAGCAGAGTCACGGCTCCAGGATCGCCCTCGCCCCCACGCAGGCCGCCGACCGGTACGGGCTGGGCAGCACCCTGGTGTTCCTGGCCACCGGCGTCGATCCGGCTGTCCCCAACGGTGACGACGACGCCGGGCGGCACCGTGCCCTGCTCGAGCGACTCGCCGCGGACCACCCCACCCTGCAGGCGCTGCTTCCCCTGGTCCTGGCGCTCGTCGACCCGGACCCCGCCGGGCGCTGGGAACTGGACCAGGTCCGCGCGTTCCTCGCCGCGGCGCGGCCAGCCGGCCACACGATGCCCGGCCCACCTCCAACCTGCGTGGACCGCGACCGGATGCTCGCCGACGGCCTCGAGCACCTGATGCAGACCATGGCACCCGTAAACGCGCCACGGCTGTGGCGCAGCGGAGCGTTCGGCGAGCGGACCGACCCGTGCAACGTCCAGCATGGTGCGGCAGGGGTGCTGGCCGTGCTGGCCCGAGCCGCGCACGCACACGACAACGGGCGGCTGCGCGACACCCTGCGCGACGCGGCCGCGTGGACCGTACGCCGCGTCGGCTACGAGCCGCAGATCCTGCCCGGCCTGTACTTCGGCAGAGCCGGCACGGCATGGGCCCTGCACGAGGCGGCGGTCGCGCTCGACGACGAACGCCTGGCCGAGACCGCCCGCCGGATTGCGTGCCAACTGCCACTGCGCTGGCCGAATCCGGATGTGTGCCACGGCGCCGCGGGGGCCGGCATGACCCAGCTGTACTTCCTGCAGGCCACCGGACAGGAGCGGTTCGCCGACCGGGTACGCGAGTGCGCCGACGGCCTCGTCGCCGCGGCACAGCGCGACCCGGACGACGGGGTCCGCTGGCCGATACCGGCCACCTTCGCCTCCGAACTCGCCGGCCTCAGCCACTACGGGTTCGCCCACGGCGTCGCAGGCGTCGGCAACTTCCTGCTCGATGCGGGCGTCACCCTGGGCGACGACCGGTACGTGGCGGTGGCCCGCGCGGCCGGTGACACCCTCGCCGCGGCCGCCGACAGCGCCGACGGCGCAACCTGGTGGCCCAGTGGCGAGGAGACCGCGGACGGGCCACCGGCGCGGCTGGTCAACTGGTGCAGCGGCGCTTCCGGAGTGGGCACCTTCCTCGTCCGGCTCTGGCTGGCCACCGGCGAGCAGCACATCCGCGAGCTCGCCGAGACCGCCGCCATGGCGGTGCACCGCAGCCGCTGGCACGGTCCCCCCGTGGCCTGCCACGGCGTCGCCGGCAACGCCGAGTTCCTGCTGGACCTGGCAGCGGCGACCGGCGCGTCCGGCTACCGGAGCTGGGCCGAGGACCTCGTCGCGGCGGCGTACGCGCGCCAGACCGTCCGCGGCGGCCGGATCGTCGTACCGGACGAGTCGATGAGCGAGGTGACCGCCGACTACGGCACCGGTCTGGCCGGAATGCTCGCCCTGCTGCTGCGTCTGCGCCACGGCGGCACACGCCTGTGGATGCCCGACCGGCTCGCGGTGACGACCGAGGCGGTGACCGGATGAGCGTCACCGTCGTGCCCGACGCGGCGGCGCGCACCGACGCCGCCGTCACCCGGGTCAGCTTCCGCTTCGACACCACCGGCACGTACGCCGCCTGCCTGGCCTCGGACGGACGTCACGGCCTGTACGTGGAGGCGTGGTCCCTCGCCGGCGAGCGAGTAAGCCACCTGCGGCTGTCCACTCCCGGCAGCGAGACGGCCCGCACCCAGCCGGTGCCCACCGCCGATGGCCGGGTCGTCGTGTGCCGCAACGGCACGGGCCTGCACCGGGTGTCCCTGCTCGACCACGCCGGCGAGGAGATTGCGCTGGGCAGCGTGGCCGGGCCGGGCCTGCGCCTCATACCGTGCCCGCCGGCGGCGGGCTGGGCACTGGGCGTCAGTGTCGGCGCCGACGGCGCCACCACCCTGCGGCGCGTGGACCAGGCCGGGATGACGACCGTGGCAACCCTTCCCGGGGTGTTCGCCGGGGGTAGTTGGCTCGACGAGCAGGGACGCAGCCTGGCCGGCACTCTGCTGCGCGGCAGGTCCGCCACGCCGGTGCGAATCGACCTCGCCGAGGGCCGGTGGACGCCGCTGCCCGGCGTCGAGCCGGCCGGCGCCACGCACCTGCTGCTCACCGGTCCACGGACCGGGCTGATGCTGGCCGCCCACACCGGGGGCTCACCGACGCTGTTGTGGAGTCCCGGCGGCGGCGCCGAACTGCGTCCGGCGCGCGGACTGCCCGACGGCGGCCGCCTGCTGCCGCTGACCGTCGACCCCGATGGCCAGCGGGTGGCAGTTCGGATCAGCGCGGGTGCCGCGTCACGCCTGGCGACGTACGACCCGGCGGCCGGCGTCGTCGAGCACCTGCAAACCCCGGCGGGCACGCTCCAGCCGGTGGCCGGGTGGAACCACGCAGGCCTGCACGTGCCCCTCTCCCGCCCGCACGCGCCCGTGGGCATCCTCACCGTGACCGCGCGCGGATGCCGCGTCACCGGCAGCGCCCCGGCCCCCCATCCAGATGGCTGGGTACCGGCCCACCTCGAGCACCTGCCCGGCGCCGCCGGGCCGGTGGAGGCAATCGTGTACGGCGACTGGCGGACCGCTGCGCGGCTCGTCGTGGCCCTGCACGGCGGACCCGAGGCGGCCTGGTCGTTCGAGTTCGACCCGCTGCTGCAGCAACTGGCCGACGCCGGCATGGCCGTCGTCGCGCCCAACCAGCGAGGCAGCACCGGCTACGGCGCCGCGCACCGCGACGCGCTGTTGCGGGCCTGGGGCGGCCCGGACCTGGCCGACGTGGCCGCCATCAGCGAGTACCTCGCCGCCGGGCGCGGCCCGGCCGCGCCGCGGCCCGCCCTCTACGGCATCAGCTACGGCGCCTACCTCGCGTTGCTGGCCTCGGCCACGCAGCCGGACCGGTGGTCACGCTGCGCCGTCGTGGCCCCGTTCCTGTCCGGCGCCAGGCTGCACGCGAGCGCGTCGCCGGCCGTCCAGCGCCTGCTCGATCGCCTCGGCGGCTGCGTCGACATCGACGACCCACTCGGGCCGCGCGACGTGTGGCGCCTCGCCCCTCGGCTGCGTGCGCCGCTGCTGGTCGTCCACGGCGACGCCGACGACGTCGTCCCCGTGACCCAGTCGCAGCAGCTCGTCCGCCGACTCACCACCCTCGGACATCCCGTCGAGTACCGCGAGGTGGCCGGCGGCGGCCACGACCCGCTCGCCGGACCCGGCGGCGACGACCTCGCCGCGCGGATCAGCGCCTTCCTCCGCGCGGAGCCTCACCAACCCGACGAGAGGAGGTGAGAAGTGGAACTCGACCTCGACGCCCTGCAGTTGCTGCCCGAGCAGGAACCGAGCGGCCTGCAGCCGTGCAGTCGCACCTGTGCGTTCACCTGCTGGTGGACCGACGGCTGCGGCGTGACGCTCTGACCGCCGCCCGTGCCCGATTCGACCGCGAAGGGAGGTGAACGACATGGAACTCGACCTCGACGCCCTGCAGTTGCTGCCCGAGCAGCGCGCGGAGAGCCTCGGCGTGTGCACCGAAACCTGCTGGTGGACCTGCACGTGGACCTCTCCCAACTGATCCGACCTGACCGTCACCCAACCCGAAAGGAACCCCTCGTGGAACTCGACCTCGATGCCCTGCAGCTGCTGCCGGAGACCGAGCCGGTCGCCCTGAGCAGGTGCCAGGTGACCTGCCAGGACACCCCGACCTGCTGGATCACCTGCTTCATCACCACCGACTGACGGCAGCCGGCCGCTGGGGTGGGACAGCGGTCCCATCCCACCGGCCGGCCCCGCCGCGCCCCGTACGGACTTCGAGGAAGGCGTACCGCCGCATGGCCCACCCGCTCACACCCGCCGCATCGCCGTACCGCATGACGGTCGGCGCCGCACCCGGATGGCTGGCCGTGTCCGTGGTAGCCGCCATCGCCGGCGCACTGACCGCGACCGCACTGCCCGGCGCCCTCGCCCGGGTGGTCGACACGACCCTCGCCGGCGATCCCGACCACAAGGCGCTGGGGTGGCTGCTCGCTCTGGTCCTGTCAGACGCGGCCGCCGCCCTGCTCGGCACCGTCGCGGCCGCCACCGCCGGGGCCGCCGCGACCGTCGCCGTGCGACGCCGGCTGATCGACCATCTGCTGACCCTCGGGCTGGCCGGCCCGCGCGCACACCCCGCCGGTGACATCGCCACCCGCGTCACCAGCGGCGTGCCGCCGGTGACCGGCGCGCTGGCCACGGCGGTCACCGCGTTCGTCAGCCTCGGCACGGCCGCCGTCGCGGTGGTCCTGCTGGCCCGCCTCGACTGGCGTCTCACGGCCACCCTGCTGCTCACCGTACCCGCCGTGCTCGTACTCATGCGGCTGTTCATGCACCGCGCCGGCGACCTCTTCGCCGCCTACCAGCGGCTGCAGTCCGGCATCGCCGCACGACTGCTCGACGCCCTCGCCGGAGCCCGCAGCATCCGCGCCGGAGGCACCATCGAACGCGACATCGAGCGGGTCCTCACCCCGCTGCCGCAGCTCAGCGACACCGGACACGCGCTGTGGCGCCTGCAGCGCGGAGCCGCGTACGGCGTCGGACTGCTGCTGCCGATCGGCCAACTGGCCGTGCTCACCGTCGCCGGCTTCGGCGTGACGGCCGGGCGGCTCACCCCCGGCGAACTGCTCGCCGCGGGCGGATACACCATGCTCGCCCTGCAGTCCTTCTCCCAGGTGGACACCGTCATCGGCCTGGCACACGCCCGCGCCGCCGCGAACCGCCTACGCGAGCTGCTGAGCCTGCCCGACCCGCTCGGCCAGCCGGGCACCCTGCTGCCGCGCCCGACCGAGGCCGGGCTGACATTCGAGCAGGTGACCGTGGACGGATCCACCGGGCCCGTGCTCGACAAGCTCGATCTCACGGTGCCCGCCGGGATGTCGGTCGCGGTCGTGGGCCGTTCGGGGGCCGGCAAGTCGACCCTCGCGCAGCTCGCCGGCCGGCTCGCCGAACCCGACGCGGGACGGGTCCTGCTCGCCGGCGTCGACCTGCGCCAACTGGACCCGGCAGCCCTTCGCCGCAGTGTGGCGTACGCCTTCGAACGGCCGGCACTGCTCGGCGGCACGGTGGGCGGACTGCTGCGCCTCGGACGCCCCGAAGCCACCACGGCCGAGATCGAGGCCGCGGCCCGTGCCGCGCAGGCCCACCGCTTCATCGTCCGGTTGCCCGCCGGCTACGACACCGCGCTGTCGGCCGTACGGCTCTCCGGCGGGGAGTACCAGCGACTCGGCCTCGCCCGGGCACTGCTGCACGCCTGCCCGCTGACCGTACTCGACGACGCCACGTCCAGCCTCGACACCGCCACCGAGGTCGAGGTGGGGCGCGCGCTGACCCGCCTGCTGTTCGGCCGGACCAGCCTCGTGGTGGCGCACCGGGCCAGCACGGCGGCCCGGGCGGATTTCGTCGCCTGGCTCCACGCCGGCCAGGTCCGGGCGCTCGCCCCGCACGCCGAGTTGTGGACCGATCCGCAGTACCGGGCCCTGTTCCAGGCCGGATCACCCACGGAGGACGCATGAGACCCGACACGGGCGGAGAACTTCTGCGCACGGCCCTGCGCGATAGCCGGCCGGCGCTGTGGCGCATCGCCGGCTGGTCCATGGTGGAGGCGTTGCCGGCGCTGCTCTACGGCGTACTGGTCGCCGCGGCACTCGACCACGGGTTCCTGGCCGGCCGGCCGGCGACCGGCGTCGCCTACCTGGCGCTGCTTGCCGCCGCCATGATCGCCCGTGCGGCAGCGACCCGGGCGATGTTCCCGTGGTTCGCCGCCATCGTCGAGCCCCTGCGCGACCGGCTGGTCCGGGTCGTGGTCACCGGTTCGCTGGGCCGTGCCGTGTGGCACGGCGAACCCGCGGACCCGTCGGCCGTGGCCGGGCTCACCCAACACGTCGAAACCGTACGGAACCTGATCTCCGCGCTGCTGCGTACCTCCCGGCAGCTGGCCGTCTCCCTGATCGTCACGGTGGTGGGGCTGGCTGCGCTCGCGCCCCGCGCCCTCGTCCTGGTCCTGCCGCCGCTGGCGGCGGCACTGGCGCTGTTCCGGCGGCAGCTGCGAACCCTCGCCGCGCGGCAGCGCGCGGTGGTGCGGGCCGACGAGGCCCTGGCGCGCGGGACGGCGGAGGTGTTCGGCGGCATCCGCGACGTCGTGGCCTGCGGCGCCCAACGCACCGCAGCGGCCGACCTGACCCACGTCGTGGAGGAGCACGGTCGTGCCAGCCGTACCCTCGCCATCGCCGGCGGCATCCGCATCCTCGTGGTGTTGCTGGGCGCGCAGCTGCCGATGGTCGGCGTGATCGTCGCCGCTCCGTGGCTGACCGGTGCGGGCGGCCTGAGCGCCGGTCAGGTTGTCGGGGTGCTGACCTACCTGGCCTCCAGCCTCGAACCCGCCCTGCGCTCCCTGGTCACGGTCGTGGGCACCTGGGGTCTACAGCTGGCGGTCACCCTCGGTCGCCTCGCCGCGCAGCAGTCGACGCCGCCTGCCCGTACAGGGCGCCTGCCGGTGCCGGCCGAAGCCGCCCTGGAGGCGGACGCGGTGACCTTCGCGTACGGGACCACGGAGCCGGTCGTGCAGGACCTGTCCCTGACGCTGCGCCGGGGTGACCACCTCGCCGTGGTCGGCCCTAGCGGCATCGGCAAGTCCACGGTGGCCGCGATGCTGGCCGGGGTGGCCGCACCGCAGCAGGGTCGGATCACGGTGGGCGGCGTGTGTCTGGACGACCTCGACGAGGCGGCGCTGCGTGCCCACGTGAGCCTGGTGCCGCAGGAGGCGTACGTCTTCCGGGCGACGCTGCGGGAGAACTTCACTGCGCTGCGTCCGGACGCCGGCGACGATGTTCTCGACGAGGCGGTCGACGCCCTGGGCATGCGAGCCCTGGTCGACCGGCTGGGCGGCTACCACGCCGAGCTGACCGATCCGGACGTGCTTTCCGCCGGGGAGCGGCAACTCGTGGCCGCGGCCCGGGTGTACGTTCACGGCGCCCCCGTCGTGATCCTGGACGAGGCCACCTGCCACCTCGACCCGCCTGCCGAGGCCCGCGTCGAGGAGGCGTTCGCCGCTCGCGGCGGGACACTCGTCGTCATCGCACATCGCATCAGCTCCGCCCTGCGCGCCGACCGGATCCTGCTCCTCGACGGTGGCCGGCCAGTGCTCGGTGGGCACGCCGAGTTGCTGCACTCGGCACCCAGCTACGCCGACCTGGTCGGTCACTGGATGGATGTACGGCCCCGCACGCCGGACCGGTCTCAGCCCTTGCGGCCCCGGATGGCCACCCCGGCCACGAAGTAGCGCTGGCGAGGGATGCGCCGGGCACCCTGGCCCGCCGGGTGCGGCCGCCGGCCAGAGACCCGCTACTTCACCTTGCGTGTCGAGCGGGCCACGATCGCGTCGTACTCGGGGTGCTTGCCCAGCCATTCGCCGAGGAACGGGCAGATCGGCACCACCGTCCGCTTCCTGGCCCGAGCGTCGTCCAACTCTGTCCGGGCAGGGCCCGTTCGTCAGCTTGCGCTTCGACGTCGGGGCCTCAGCGAGTCCTTCGCGGATCTTCACCTGTGGCTGGCCGGGTTCCTGCCCGGTCTCTGCCTGCTCGCGGCGGATGACGGTAGACGCTCGATCCAGTCGAACTCACGATCGGCAGGTGCTGCGCCTGTCGCGTCGGCTTCCCGACAGATGCCTTCGGGGAGTCCTGTTCGCGTAAGGGGTGCACTACGATACCGTCCCTAACCCCCTCGATCTCTGCGGTGAGCATGAACAAGACGGAGCGCGAAGAGGTTCGTCGTCTTGCGGCGGACTTCAGCCAGTGGTGCCACCGTGGCGAGGACGTGCAGAACTGGCACCATACGGTCCAGGAGGCAGCCGACCGCGATGAAGAGAGCCTGCGGTCACGAAGCGTCATGGTTGGTCGGGCCGGCCAAGCCGCCTGGCGCGTACTCACCCTCCGGAGAAGTGACGCCGACGTCCTCAGGCGCCTCTGGGAGCGCGCCACCCTCCCCGCTCTGACCGCTGCCGACCGTACGCTGCTGCACCTGCTCACTGTGGACGGGCCCCGCGCCGTCACCGAGGTCGCACCGATGCTCGGGGTGCGCCGCTTCTTCACCGGGTCGGCGAAGAAGCAATCGGCAGACATGGCCGGCGAGTTCCTGCGCCGTCACCATGCGGCGTTCCTCCGGAGCGACGGACCTGGTCGACTGGAACGGCTCGGCGCCTTCACCGCGCCCGTAGATCCTCGACGGCTCGGGTTCCAGTCGCTGCTCGACCCCGCACTTCGCTTCGACCTCGTCTCCGGGCAGACCGCCCCGGCACCCGAGATCCTGGACCGGCCGGTCATCGATGGGCTGCCGGAAGCGCTGGACGCCATCGCGAACGTCGTCGCAGGCGAAGCTTCGTACAGGTCGGCGGCCCGCGACGCCGGTGAGAAGGTGAGACGCGCCGACGTCCAACGGATCCTGCACGAGATGCCGGTGGACGCGTTGAAGAGTGCTACCCGCGATCGCCTCCGGCTGGGGCCACTCTACGCAGAGGGGATCAAGACGGTGCAGGAAGTCCTGGACTGCGGCTGGTCCCTCCAAGCGCTGCCGGGGGTCGGCGAAACCTCAGCTCGGCGCATGCTCGGCGCAGCACAGACCCTCAGGCAGACGACCTACGACGAGATGCCAGTGCGCATCGACGTCAACCATCGTCACCCCGAAACCACCCAGCTGCTGCGCTGCCTCGCCGAATGGGACTCGTGCCGGCAGACCCGAGGTGCGGCAGCGGACCTCGAGCGCGCATCGGAACTCGCACCGCTGCGAGCAGCAATCGACAGCGGGACCACTCACCTGCTCGTGATTCCGGCCAGGCAACTCGCCGTCGCTGGACTCACCGAGAGCATCCAGATCGTCAAACGGCGAGCCGAACTGCTGGGCATGTCGTCCGCATCGGGCCGGAGGAACGTCGGCGCGGACCCGTGGGACGACTTCCTCGCCCGACCCGCCGACTACTTCGCCATGCTCGCCGAGCTGGGGTTCGCCACCGAGGACGAGAACGCGTCGCACGGCGACCTCCCCGAAGAGATCATTCAGGCGGTACGCGACCAGGCGCTCAACGGCGAGCACCTGACGGCGTCGCTGCGCGGCTACCAGAGCTTCGGAGCCCGCTTCGCCCTCGTGCAGCGCAAGGTCATCATCGGGGACGAGATGGGCCTCGGCAAGACCGTCGAGGCGATCGCGGTCCTCGCGCACCTGCGCAGCAGAGGCAAGACCCACTTCCTGGTGGTATGTCCGGCAGCAGTGGTGACCAACTGGATCCGCGAGGTCGCCGCCAAGTCGAAGCTGCGAGCATGCCGAGTCCATGGAACGGAACGCGCACGTGCAGCCCGAGCGTGGATGCGCGATGGCGGGGTTGCCATCACCACGTACGAGACGCTGGCGTGGTGGGAACCCGCGCTGCGGGACCTGCGCGACCTGGCCTGTGTCGTCGTCGACGAGGCCCACTACATCAAGAACCCTCAAGCGCAGCGGACGATCCGGACCAAGCGACTCGTCGCCAGATCGGAACGTGCGATCCTGCTCACCGGCACGCCGTTGGAGAACAAGGTCGACGAGTTCCGCAACTTGGCCTCCTACGTACGCCCGGACCTGACCGTGGACGCCGGCGACTTGTCGCCGCGGACGTTCCGCCGGCAGATCGCGCCGGCGTACCTGCGCCGAAACCAGGAGGACGTGCTGACCGAACTCCCGGAGCTCATCGAGATCGAGGAATGGTTGCCGCTCTCCGGTGCGGACGGCTCGCGGTATCGGGGCGCGGTCGAGCGCGGGAACTTCATGGAGATGCGCCAAGCGGCAATGCTCGAAGGATCCCAGTCGACCAAGATGCAGCGCCTGATCGAGATCGTCCGCGAAGCGGAAGAGAACGAACGCCGGGTCATTGTGTTCTCCCACTTCAGGGATGTTCTCTCCCTCGTGGCCAGGTCGTTGCCTGGGCCGGTGTTCGGGCCACTCACGGGCTCCGTGCCAGCCGGCCAACGTCAGCAGATGGTGGACCAGTTCTCGTCCGCCAGGCACGGAGCCGTGCTCGTGGCCCAGATCGTGGCCGGCGGCGTCGGACTCAACATCCAGTCCGCGTCCGTCGTCGTCATCTGTGAACCGCAGCTCAAGCCGACGACCGAGGCGCAGGCCATCGCCCGCGCGCACCGCATGGGACAGGTGCAGTCAGTGCAGGTCCACCGGCTGCTGTCCGAGGACGGCGTCGACCAGCGAATCACCGAACTGCTGGCGCGGAAGAAGCGGATCTTCGACGAGTTCGCCCGGGTCAGCGACATGGCCGACTCGAGCCCGGAGGCCGTGGATCTGTCCGAGGCGGAGCTCGTCCGAGAGGTCCTGGCTGCCGAGCGCCAGCGCCTCTTCGAGGATGCATCTGCCAAGACCGTCGGAGTTGAGTGACGGAACGGTCGCCGGCAGCTCGCGTGCTTCCGGTAGATGCCTCACGTCGCTGCCCTGGCGCGCAGGCAGGAGACGGGCCCAGCACAGCACGGCCGGGGCTGTCACAGACGCGGACACCGAATGGTGCCGTCCTGACGAAACTAGGAGAAAGAGCGGCCGTGATCGACGCTACGACCGAGCACATCATCAACGACGAGCGGCGGGCTTTTGGCCTGCGGTTCGTGCAGTCGCGGCGTGATGCGGAGGAAGCGGCGCGGCGGTACATCAATCAGCATCTCGGCTTCATGTCCACCGAGCAGATCATCGATCTCGGTCGTCTGTTCAACCAGCATGAAAAGGCAGGGCGCACTCGATTCGACCGCTTCACGCCAGGCTTCACCGGCGCGATCATGGCCAAGCTCGGCCGAAACCCGAGGCGCTTCAACCAGACGCTCGTACCGCTCTGGCGTGGATCGATCGAAGACGCGCTGAAGGTGCTGGGCCAGATGTTCCGAGACCGCTCGATCCTGCCCGGTGCCGGATCGTCACTGCCGAGCTTCCTGCTCTACCTCCGCGACCCCGAGCGGTTCGGCATATGCATCAACGCGACCATGGACGGTCTGGCGACCGAGACAGGAGCGTCGTACCGAGCGGACAGCCTGGCTAGCTATGAGAGGGTGGTTCGGAAGGGCATGTCCGGTTGTGGGTTTGGCCGCGGGGTAGAGGTCCTGCCCGTGGGGCTATGCGGCTGGCGGTGGCGAGGCGAGGGTGAACAGGCCGGCCTCGGGTTCGGTCAG
>RJWC01000218.1_pt1 | contig 41290 bp, 57 predicted proteins | sample 2174211 | NCBI WGS metagenome assembly RJWC01 (sample SAMN10236717, study PRJNA496047) | synthetic metagenome | isolation source: mock community containing 12 organisms: Thioclava sp. ES.032, Psychrobacter... | place: USA: Walnut Creek | collected 2015-10-01 | reverse complement strand
CATCCTATGAGTTATTGTGGGCGGACGTGAAAGCTCCGCCTAAATCCAGCCTGACCATTCAGAACACGCTACGCCGTATCCTTGAAAACTATTTCAAGATTCTCGGCGGTATTAACCCAGATGACATATATGCAAAATTCGAAGGACACAATAAGTTTGTCTGCAAATCTCTTTTTGCATGGGTTAATGATGGCTCCCACTCGGTGCATGATGATATTTACGTCTCGAATGGTGACACCACTGTAGAAACCTATCTGGCTATATTTAAAGAAATATTTGATAAGTCTGACCATATTGCTCATTACCAGATGATGATGGGTGAAAATTCAGAGCTGGGAGTGGCATGAACCCGACCAAACCCCAATCGCTCGAACTCTTTTTCATAGATGGCAAGCCCGACGGCATGCTCACTGCCGAAGTTTTCAACTGGACCGGCCATGTGTTGATGACCCCACGCACCCAGTTGAGCGCAGCCTTGAAGCGCGCGGAAGCCAGATATACCGGCGTCTATCTGCTGCTCGGCGAAGATGACAACGGTCCGCTAGTGTATATCGGTGAAGGCGAGGATATTGGTGACCGGATCAAAAGCCATGACACCAGAAAGGACTGGTGGACGATAGCAGTGCTGATCACCTCTGCGGCCAACAACCTCAATAAAGCGCATGTGAAGTACCTCGAGTCACGCCTAGTAGAAGAGGCCCGGCGTATTGGCAAGATCGCACTGGATAACGGCAATACGCCGCCACGCCCTTCCCTGAGTGAAGCGGCCCGCGCCAACATGGAGAATTTTCTCGAATATATCCTGATGGTGTTGCCGGCGTTGCGTATCGACAGCTTTCTGGCCAATACCCGACCTAGATCTCCTGTTCGCCTATCACCGCTGGACAACTCCGCTGAGATTGCTCCCCCTACCTTCATGCTGAACACCCCAAAGCACGGTATAGAAGCTACAGCGGTCCTGGAAAATGGCGAATTTGTCGTACAGGCAGGCTCAAAAGTCAGTTACCAGTGGAAGGGCAAAGGTACCGAAGAGACCGGTTATGCCAGGCTGTTCGCTGAACTGGTCAAGACCGGCGTTCTGATTGAACACGGTAGTGGCCGCACGTTCACCGATAATTACGCCTTCAAAAGCCCAAGCGCTACCGCGGCTGTAGTCAACGGCCGCCCTGCCAACGGCACCATTGAATGGAAGCTGACCAGCGGCAAAACCTACAAAGATTGGGAGCAGGAGAAGCTCGCCCAAGAAGTAAGCCCGGATGAATAATACTGCTTGTATATACAGCTTTTATTGCTATCGTTTGTCTGTTGAACCCCATTTGACATGGCACTCTGCACGGCGGCAGCAATGAGCAACAAACTCATCCGTAACAGCACTGCTGAGTTTCTGATTTTTACCGGGCAAGCGGGCGAGCAAAGCATCGAAGCACGGCGTGAAGATCAATCCATCTGGCTTAACCAAGAGCTGCTTGCCAAGATATTTTGCGCTGGTATCCGAACTGTCGCGACCATCTTGGATTACAGCTACAGGGGGCAGCGCTTTTGATGGCTATCCCAAGTCAGCCCAAAATCTATCACATCGTCCACGTTGATCGGCTGGCATCGATTATTGCCGATCAGGTATTGTGGAGCGATGCGCAAGTCATCGCTCGTGCGCCAGCAGGCACGACCATCGGCATGAGCGGAATCAAGCAGCGCCGTCTCACGGAGTTGACCTTGACCAGCCACCCCGATTTGAATGTGGGTGCTTGTGTACCATTTTACCTTTGCCCGCGTTCTATCATGTTGTATATGATTTATCAGAGTAACCATCCAGATCTCGGCTACAAGGGAGGGCAAGGCCCCATAATTCACCTTGAGGCAGACTTGAATGATTCTGTGGCTTGGGCTGAGGCGAATCAGCAACGCTGGGCTTTTACCCTTTCTAACGCAGGCTCGTATTACTTCGAAGATCGTTCAGACCTGTCCAGGCTGAATGAGATAAACTGGACTGCTGTTGAAGCGCGCAACTGGATGTCCTGCAAGGATGGCAAACAAGCCGAGTTCCTTCTGGAAAACTGCTACCCCTGGCACCTTGTTGAACGTGTCGGGGTATGTTCGCAGGCGATCTACACGAAGGTGGCAAATATTTTGGCCGGTGTACCCAACCGACCAGACCTGCAAATCAAACCAGACTGGTACTACTGATAATGGAGGAGGCCAAGATGATCGAATACAAAACCGGCGACATCCTGCGTGAGGACGCCGACGCCATTATCAATACCGTAAATTGTGTCGGTGTCATGGGCCGTGGGATTGCGCTTCAATTCAAAAAAGCCTTCCCAGATAATTTCAAGGCCTACGCCGCCGCGTGTAAAAATCGTCAGGTTGAGCCGGGACGTATGTTTGTCTTTGAGACCGGGCAACTGACAGCGCCACGCTACATCGTCAACTTCCCTACCAAGCGCCACTGGCGGGGTGCCAGCCGTATGGAAGACATCGATGTCGGACTCAAGGCTCTTGTCGACACGATCCACCAGTATCAGATTCAATCTATTGCTATTCCCCCTCTGGGAAGCGGCCTCGGGGGTCTGGACTGGGCAGAGGTGAAGCCGCGCATTGAGTCGGCACTGCAACTACTCCGCGATGTGCGGGTGATTGTTTATGAGCCCAAGGGCGCACCGCCTGCACAAAAGATGGTGCAGAACCGGAAGGTGCCTGAGATGACCGCCGGAAGGGCCGCGCTGGTAGAACTGGTAAACCGTTATCTTGGTGGCCTGCTGGATCCGTCCGTCACGCTGCTGGAGGTGCATAAGCTGATGTACTTCATGCAAGAGGCGGGCGAGCCACTGCGGCTAAAATATCAAAAAGCGGGCTATGGCCCGTATGCGGAGAACCTGCGCCATGTATTGAACGCGGTAGAAGGGCACCTTCTGTCTGGCTATGCCGATGGCGGCGATGCGCCAGACAAACCGTTGCAACTGGTGCCCGGTGCGGTGGACGATGCCAGCCGTTTCCTTCTGCAACACCCGGACACCCTGTCGCGGTTTGATAAAGTGGCGCAGCTGGTTGAGGGCTTTGAATCGCCCTTTGGTCTGGAGCTGCTATCCACTGTGCACTGGGTCATCAAGAAGGAGTCAGCTTCTACTCGGGAACAGGCCATCCGCCAGGTGTATGACTGGAATGATCGCAAACATCAGTTCTCAGAGCGTCAGATTGATTTGGCTGCCCGGGTATTAGAAGCGAAGGGATGGACAGAAGCCGTCTAGGGAAGCGCCATTCAACAAAGCCATGCGCTATGTGCCCTGGTGGGCTTAATCTGGATTTGCTTGACCGTTGCTCGAGGGAGATCCCCCTGAACAAGTCAGCTTAATGCTGTTCACATATACAGTGTTTTGTTATTCTTCGGCTAACCGTTATGCCAAGTGGCGCGCCGCAAGGAGGCAGCAATGAGCAATAAACTGATCCGTAACAGCACCGCCGAGTTTTTGATTTTCACCGGGCAATCGGGCGAGCAAAGCATCGAAGCACGGTATGAAGATGAATCCATCTGGCTGACGCAAAAGCTGATGGCCGAATTGTTTGGCGTTGATGTCCGCACTATCAATGAGCACCTGAGAAACATATTTAAATCCAATGAATTGGATGAGCGTTCAGTTATCCGGAAATTCCGGACAACTGCCGCAGATGGGAAAAACTACAACACCCAACACTACAGCCTCGACGCCATCATCTCTGTCGGCTACCGCGTCAACTCCCTACGAGCCACCCAGTTCCGCCAATGGGCCACTAGGGTGCTGCGCGAATTTGCGATCAAGGGCTATGTGATTGACCGCGAGCGCATGGAAAACGGCAGCTTTCTGGGTGAGGACTACTTTGAGCGTTTGCTGGAAGAGATCCGTGAAATCCGGCTTTCGGAGCGGCGCTTCTATCAGAAAATCACCGACATCTATGCCACCAGCTTGGATTACAACGGCGAGGCGCCAACCACCAAGGTCTTCTTTGCCAAGGTGCAGAACAAACTGCATTACGCCATTCATGGCCATACCGCTGCCGAACTGGTAAAGCTGCGCGCCAACAGCAGCAAGCCGAATATGGGGCTGACCAGTTGGGCCAAGGCGCCTGAGGGCAAGATTCTCAAGACCGATGTGGGTACGGCTAAAAACTACCTGAGCAAGGATGAGCTGGATTCCCTAGGCAGAATAGTGAACGCCTACCTTGAGCTGGCGGAAGACCGCGCCAAACGTAAAATCCCGATGACAATGGAAGACTGGGCGAAGCGCCTCGATGCTTTTTTGAAATTTGATGAACGCAACATTCTGCAGGACCGCGGCCGTATCAGCGCCGCGTTGGCCCGCCAATACGCCGAAAGTGAATTCGAGAGCTACCGTATCATCCAGGACCGTTTGTTCGAGAGCGACTTCGACAAACTGGTCGAAAACCGCGATAACACGGCAGATAACGACTTACCCTTGAAAGACAAAACCGATAAGGATTTAACCGAATGAGCTCGGCAAGTGCCCCGATCATCTCCAAAGTATGGAGTTTCTGCACCACCCTGCGTGACGACGGCGTTGGCTATGGGGATTATCTGGAACAGCTTACTTACCTGATCTTCCTGAAGATGGCGGATGAGTACGCCAAACCACCTTACAACCGTGATGTGGGCATTCCGGAACAGTACCGCTGGCATACACTGAAAACCAAAAAGGGTGCGGAGCTGGAAGTGCTCTACGTGGAGCTGCTACGAGCACTCGGTACCCAAAAGGGAATGCTCGGCCAGATTTTTACCAAGGCGCAGAACAAGATCCAGGATCCGGCCAAACTGTATCGCCTGATTGATATGGTGGACAGCACGCAATGGGTGGTCATGGGTGCGGACGTCAAAGGGGATATCTACGAGGGCCTGCTGGAGAAAAATGCTGAGGATACCAAGTCGGGTGCTGGCCAGTACTTCACCCCGCGTGCTTTGATCCGGGCGATGGTGGACTGTTTACGCCCGGAACCGAGCAAGACTATCGCCGATCCGGCCTGTGGCACGGGTGGGTTTTTTCTTGCGGCATACGATTTTCTGACCGATCCACAGAATTACCAGTTGGATAAGGCGCAGAAGAGCTTTATCAAGCATGACACCTTCTTCGGCAACGAGATTGTCGCCAACACCCGCCGCATGTGCCTGATGAACATGTTCCTGCACAACATTGGCGAGATTGACGGTGATAGCCTTGTGTCGCCTAACGATGCCCTGGTAGCCGCCAGCCCTCAGAGCTTCGACTATGTGCTGGCGAACCCGCCTTTCGGCAAAAAAAGCTCGATGAGCTTCACCAATGAGGAAGGCGAACAGGCAACCGATGACCTGACCTACAACCGTCAGGATTTCTGGGCCACTACTTCGAACAAGCAGCTCAACTTTGTGCAGCACATCCGCAGCATGCTGAAAACCACCGGCAAGGCCGCCGTGGTAGTACCGGATAACGTGCTGTTTGAAGGTGGTGCCGGTGAAACCATCCGCAGGAAGCTGCTGGAGAATACTGACCTGCATACCATTTTACGCCTGCCTACCGGCATCTTTTACGCCCAGGGCGTAAAGGCAAACATTCTGTTTTTTGATAACCAACCGGCCAGCCCAAGCCCTTGGACGAAAGAGGTCTGGTTTTACGATTACCGTACCAACGTGCACCACACGCTGAAGAAAAAACCCCTACGTTACGAGGATATGGCCGACTTTATCGCCTGTTACAATCCGGCGAACCGGCAGAAGCGCGCTGACACCTGGCACCCAGACACCAACCCTGATGGCCGTTGGCGCAAGTACAGCTATGACGAACTGGTTGCCCGCGACAAGACCAGCCTGGATGTGTTCTGGCTTAAAGATAAAAGCCTGACAGACCTGGATAACCTGCCAGAACCGGACGAATTGGCTGAAGAAATCATTGAGAATCTGGAGGCGGGGCTGAATAGTTTTCGGGAGGTGTTAGCAGGGCTGGGGACACCCCATTCCACCTGAAGACTGCCACCCGGACCGGAGCAAAGCTGCCACCCATCGGAGCGTAGCGACGCGGGGTTTTCATTGGCGCTTTGCATTTTTGGGAAAACTGTAACGACTTTATGGCGTTCAATTGCGAATCATCGCCAACAAAGTGTACACTCATTGTGTACTCAAGCAAGGTGAACATCATGCAAACAATTAATGTCCGGGAGACTCGGGAACGGCTCTCCAATTTATTAGACGCTGTCGCCACTGGAGAAGAGATTATTATTCTCCGCCACGGCAAACCTGCTGCGCGCCTGGCGCCAATCCTGCCAGAAAAGATTCAGTTCTCGAACCGCTCAGAACTTAGAGCTTCACTACCGCCGGCCCTGGAAAGCTCAGCACACGTGGTGCGAGAACTCAGAGACGGCGAGCGCTACTGATGCTCTATTTCGACACCAGCGCCATACTGCCCTATTACCGCCAAGAACAGGCCAGTGATCGAGTCCAGGCTTTACTTCAGTCACAGACCAGACCGGTTCTGATTAGCCATCTTACAAAGGTAGAGGTTGTGAGCGCACTGGCCCGTTGGGTTCGCATGGGAGAGCTCAGCGATCCACAGGCAAATCGTATTGAAAGTGCGTTCCATGACGATGTCAGTCACGGACGTTTTTGCCTCTGCCCCATTGAAATTTCTCATTATCAACGAGCCCAACATTGGATCGGGACACGAAAAACGAGTCTCAGGACATTGGATGCACTGCATTTGGCCTGCGCAGAACACCACCAGGCTCGTCTAATCAGTGAGGATGACGCGCTTGTGACAGCAGCTGCATTTTTTGGCATCGACGCAAGCCTTGCGTGAATATTCGCCCAGCGTAAGCGAATTCTATTCAAGGCTATGTTGTGCCGGTCCATTGCGTGGCGTTCAGTCAGTACAAACTGGCGGACTTAACACGTAACAGGCTTAACACTTAATACGCCTTACGATAGTGACCCTGATAATCAAAGATCCGCTCCTGCACCTGCCAGTAGTGCTTTTGTTTGCGGGCAATGACAAAATCCGGTGCAGGCAACAAGGCTTGCACCTCAAGCACCTCTTCAATCCTGCTGAACGCTTGCGGGGCCTGGCCATTCGCTAAACGCCGTCCGAACAATTTGTTAAAGACGTTGCGCTGTGCCGGCTTGCTGAAATCGAAAGACTCGCTGAGCTCTTCCCCATCTTCACCGTGATAGGTGACTCTCAGCTTGCTTTCGTTTTTGCTGTCGGTTTTGACTTTATGAGCGCTTAAAGTGACCCCGGCGCAACGGATCACCATGGCATCTTTGAGTTTCAGGGCATCTCTTAGCTGATCATCCGGGTCGATAATGGCTTTTTTACACTGCTGGCAGTTACGGGCCGCGATATCATTCTCGGCACCGCAATGTGGGCACTCCTTGAAACGAAAACGGTAATCGCACTGTTCAGGGCGCCTGTTCTGCGCTGCAGGTTCATCCTCTTCAGCAGGCTCTAACAACCCCTGGCAACGGCGACCGTAGTGCTCGATAACATGGCCTTCACTGTCTGCTTTGCCCCAGAAGATATTGGCAAAACCGCAGCCCGGGCAGAATACCTGCACCGGCTCACAATCAGGGTTTGGTTTCTTCTCCCCCACTTCCGGGTGAAACAGATTGACGCTGTTGCCCGCGTAATCAATCACCAGACAATCCTGTTTACCCTCGTCCAGACGAAGACCGCGACCCACGATTTGCTGATACAGACTGACCGACTGGGTAGGGCGAAGAATGGCAATAAAGTCCACATGAGGCGCATCAAAGCCCGTGGTGAGTACGGACACATTCACCAGATACTTTAACTGCCGCTGTTTGAAGCGCTGAATCAGCGAATCCCGTTCATTCAGATCGGTGCCGCCGGTAATCAAGGCTGTCTGGTGTTCCGGCAGATAGCCGTTGATCTCCCGCGCATGATCCACCGTTGCAGCAAAAATCATCACCGCCTTACGCTTAACGGCCAGTTCCATCACCTGCTCAATAATGGCGCGAGTCACACGCTGATGTTTGCCCAGCAGCTGATTAACGTCTTTCTCGGCGTATTCGCCAAAGCGGTTTTGAGACAGCGCAGAGAAATCGTATTGCGCCACCGCCGCGTTAACCAGCTCAGGCCTGGTGAGATACCCCCGGCTAATCATATAGCTCAACGACAGTTCATAAATGCAATGCCCAAAGGGCTTATTCTGTTCATCGCTACCGCTGCGAACAAAGCCCCGGTAGTGATAGCGATAGATCCAGCCCATGCCCAGGCGATAGGGTGTGGCGGTTAGCCCGAGCACCTTCAGGGAGTCGTTCTGTTGCCGTAACAGCTCGATGATTACTTGATACTGACTGCTGTCATCACCACTGACCCGATGGCACTCATCGATAATGATCAATGAGTATTCATCTCTGAACTGATCCAGGTTAGCCGATACGGACTGCACGCTGGCGAAGGTCACCTGATGCTGATTTTCCTTACGCTTTAACCCGGCGGAGAAAACGCCGCCCGTTAACCCATAGCTCTGGTATTTGGCGTGATTCTGCTCAACAAGCTCTTTTACGTGGGTCAGCACCAGAATTTTACGTCGGGCAAGACGGGCCAACTCGGCAATGACCAGACTTTTACCCGCACCGGTCGGCAGCACAATAACCGCAGAATCATCCGATTTGCGAAAGTGTTTCAACGTGGCATCAACGGCTTCCTGCTGGTAAGGCCGCAGTTTAAAAGGAGCATTCATGTTGCAGCGCTTAATCGTTATCAGGATGGGAAGGCGGTCATACTAGCAAATACCGATGCCGTTACCTGCATCGGTTTGAAAGTAGGCGGGATAGACTGAAACGATCACACCAAAAGGGCAAGTCAGAGCCAAAACGCAAGGTTTGACCCTGAGCTCCCCCTTTCGCGAGAAGTGCATCAGAGGTTTTGAATGGTCGACATTCCGCCATCTACACCCAATATCTGTCCCGTAATCCAGGATGCCTTTTCACCAAGCAAAAATGCAGCGGCCTCAGAGGTGTCCTCGGGCTTTCCATACCTTTTTAGCGGGTGGCGTTGTTTTCCCGCTTCTTTCTTCGAATCATTGCTGAGCAAGCGCTCCGCCATTGGCGTATCGGTCAGTGAGAGCGCAATTCCGTTTACACGAATATTGGGTGCAAGCTCGGCACTCAATGCCCTTACCAGACCCTCTACTCCGCCTTTAGCGGCAGAAACCGACGCGTGAAAGGTGAGTCCTCTTTGTACCGCGACGGTACTCAAAAGAACAACCGCTGCATTTCCGGCTTTTTTCATCCCCGGCAGGCAAGCCTGAACGGTATTTACGGCGCCAATAACGTTTACAGTAAAATCCTCTATAAAATCTTTGTTGCTCAGTCGGTGAAAGGGTTTCAGATTAATGCTTCCACCCAAATACGCCACTCCGTGTATCTCTTCCGGCAAAAATGACCAATCTGCAGAATCGTCTGTCGCATCGATATCAGCGACCGTAATATTGCTGCTGCTTTTGAGCCGCGAAGTCGCACTCCGGGAAGCGATGTAAAGATGTACATTGGTTTTTTCCAGATTCTCTTTCAAGGCCTTACCGATCCCGGTTGTGCCGCCAATCAAAACAATATTTCTTGTCATTATTCCTCCAGCTTATCAATTTCTTTGAACGTAGTAAGTATCTACGCCATCGAAAAGACCCTGGCCCACCTCCCGGTTTTCTGCCCTGTTTGGGAATCCGGCGTACAAAGGAATATACAGCCATGAATTATCCCCAACGCATTACCTGCCTCACTGAAGAAACCACGGAAACACTCTACGCCATCGGCGCGGAGGATCGCATCGTTGGCATATCTGGATTCACGGTCAGGCCCGAGCGGGCCAGGAAGGAAAAGCCCAAGGTTTCCGCCTTCACCTCCGCCAAGATCGGGCGAATCCTGGAGCTGAAGCCGGACCTGGTCCTGGGGTTCTCGGACATGCAGGCGGATATCGCTGCCGAGCTGGTGCGGAATGGCGTGGCCGTACACATCTTTAATCAACGTACCGTGGCCGGGATTTTGTCCATGATCCGAACCCTTGGCGGCATGCTGGGCCTCTCCGCCAAGACAGACGCCTACGCCCATGAGCTGGCCGCCAGAGTTGAGCGAGTCCGGCGCGAAAAGGCGAGAACACATCGCCCGCGCGTCTACTTCGAAGAGTGGGGCGACCCCATGATCACCGGCATAGGCTGGGTATCGGAGCTGATTGGCATCGCGGGTGGCGAAGATATCTTTCCTGAAAAAGCAGCCGAACCCGGTGCGAAGGAACGCATCATCCAGAATCCCGAAGAGGTCGTGAACCGCAAGCCGGATATCATCATCGGCTCCTGGTGCGGACGTAAATTCCGCCCGGATCAAGTGGCCGGGCGATCCGGCTGGGAAGCTATCCCTGCCGTGGCGAACAACCACCTCTACGAGATTAAGTCACCCCTGATTCTTCAGCCCGGGCCAGCTGCGCTGACGGATGGGCTGGACGCGTTGTGTGAGATCATTGACCGGGTGTGACGATCTGGCCATTCCCTGGCTCCTTCCGTGCCGTGGTTCTAATTGAGGCCAGACAGACTGAGACGATTACAACGAAATGGCAAGGCAGGGGCAAAACGCAAGACCTGACCCCGGCACACTCCGGCACACTCCTAAGTACCAGAGCACCGCAACCAACGGCTGGAAAATGGGGTTAATGTCCATTTAACGGGCGCCCTTGTGGTACTTCTTTAACGGAGCCAAAAAGTCAGGCCAAGTATTCCACGCCTGAATCAGACAACTTCAGAAATTTAGCACTCACAAGCTGGTTAAGCTCTTTCTGAATCGCCATTTCATTGCCCTGAATCTTAAGCTGCGCGGCAATGTGGTTTCGTAGGCTGGCCACCTTCTGCGGCCGCTTTTCTTTCTGCATTGATGACAGATTTTTGATGAGCTTTTCCGGCTCGCCCGCGGTGCCGGTGATTTTGACCTGTTTGCAGAGCCGCCCGCTAGTCTTGATGTGAGCAATCAGAGGCGAAAAGCCGGTGTCATTGCTGATCACCTCAAACGCTACGGAGCTCTCTGCCTGCGCATCAAACTTGCCAAGGTAATAGGCGAGATGGAAATCCAGATTATTGGCCTGTGAGTCCTTCACTTGAACCACCACAAGGTTAATCGGCTTGTCGTATTTCGTGTCGGTGAAGTCTAGCCGGGGCTGCTTGGCACCGAGGAACACAATGACGCGCTCATAGCCGGAGAGATCAACCTTTCCCAGACTTCCAACGTTTTCGTAATCAATGAAGGCCCATTTCATATTTTAACGTCCTTTATTTTAGCGTCCTTTGTTTTAACGCATTGTGCCACGGCAACGTCGGAAACACAGTTCAAGAAAATCACCGACTTTCCTGCAAACCTCCACTATTCTGTTTGCAACGAACAGTGGTCACCGATCACCACTCGCGGCTGGAATGGCCTCGGTTGGATTTTTTACGCCAGCTCTTTATATATATGTTGATTCCTTGAGCCGACCAATCCCTAAACTAAAAAGGATCTGACGATGTCGCAATTCCAGATACGAAAAGACGATTTTCTAACGCAACGCCTGGTTCCTCTCGGCGCTAACGCAACCGACTCGCCACTGGCCCCGGGCAAATCAGGCTTGCCGTAGACAGCTTCTCTTTTACCGCGAACGGATTCCTCGGAGTCAGGTCTTGCGCTTTGCCTCTCAAATAATCCGACTTACGCGCCAATAATGCAGTCCAAAGAAATAGTTTTAATCAAAGAATGGTGATAATTGACCATCAGGCAACAGGCGTGGCATTCCCAGTTGACGGTCTCACACACTTCGTCGAAAACTGAAAAAACAGCGCTGTACCGATTTTCGGGTAGTCGGTTTTCCGATCAGCAATTACGAAATGTCCCATCATTGAATTCCGGTTATGGCCCGTGTCGTCCCGGTTATCTCACTTCGATACTGCTTGGTTAAGTCGGACAGGCTGCTAGACTGGGACTTATGAAACAACCTATTGCCGGCTATTATAAAGACCAAGAAAACCCTTGGGGCTTAAAGCAAAAGGAGATGACCTTGCGGGTTGCCATTACCGATCAACTTAAATGCGGCCTGGGACTTCTACGGTCCTTTGTCATCTATCGACGTCCCGGGCGCCAGAGAGCTTTACGCCGGCTCTACAGTGAATTCATCCGCCCCGGCGATCTGGTATTCGACATCGGCGCCCACCTGGGGGACCGCAGCTCCGCGTTTGCCGCGTTGGGGGCACGGGTGGTGGCGTTGGAGCCGCAGCCACGACTGCTGCGCTGGCTGCAGCGCCTGACCCGGCATCAACCCAAGATAGTGTGCCTGCCACTGGCGGCGGGGCGGGCCCCGGGCAAAGCCGAACTGGCGCTGAGCTTGCGTAATCCGACGGTGGCCTCACTGGACAGCCGCTGGCGCGAACACTTGCGCACAACCAGTCCCGGTTTCCAACATGTGCGCTGGGAAGACTCGGTCACCGTGACGGTCACCACGCTGGACGAGCTGATACGACAGTATGGCCAGCCCAGCTTCTGCAAGATTGATGTGGAAGGCTTTGAGGTGGAAGTGCTGGCGGGGCTGAGCCAGCCACTGCCGGCACTGTCCTTTGAATTCGTGAACGGCACCCTGGATCAGGCATTGCGATGCCTTCAGGAGCTGGAGCGGTTGGGTCGGCACGAATTCAATGTTGTTGCCGGTGAGCAACGCCGTTTTATCTGGCCTTTATGGCAGGATCCTGAGTCACTCCGGCAATGGCTTAATGCAGGAGCTGACGGAATTGCCTCGGGGGATATTTATGCCCGGCTTGTCACCTGAGCCTCTGTGACCGCCCGGTAGAACCGATCACCACTACGATCAGGCCCAGGATCAGGATCAGGATCAGGATCAGATTAAATCCTACCTGCGGGCGTTCCAGCGATCAACCCTTCTGCGATGGCTCGCACGCAGGCACGGGCTTCACTCCCAAAAGCTTCGTGGCAGAAGAGGACGGCCACGCGTTCCTCTGTCAGTGCAAACGCACCAATGATGCCCCATACTGTGATGGCACCCATTCTCAATTCGACAAAGATCAGGTTGGCACGGAAGGACCCGGCTAGAATCCAAAGCTCCACACCGTGACCACGATTGGAGACAGAATGATGAAAGAAGCTCGTAAAACGACACTGCCCGTTGTTGAAATGGCAAAACAAAACGACGAGTTCCGTCAGGTCCTTTGGACAGGAAAAAACACTCAGCTGGTTCTGATGGCCATTCCGGAAAACGGTGAGATCGGTGGTGAAGTTCACGAAGGCCACGACCAATTGCTCTACTTTGTAGAGGGCGAGGGTGAAGCTACCATCGACGATGTCAAGGTTTCGGTGAAACCAGGCGACGTGAGCATCGTGCCGTCTGGAACATTCCACAATTTCCGCAACACCGGCAGTGGGATGCTCAAGCTTTACACAACTTACAGCCCACCCGAGCATGCGCCTGGAACCGAGCATGAAACCAAAGGTGAAGCAGATGCCGCGGAATGAATTTGAACGAAAAATAAACCGGTCCCAGTTTTCTTCTCCGCCGTTTTCCTAGAACTGAAGCAGCCGGCCGAATTGATCAAACCGGCAATTCGATGATTTCACCAGCTACACAGTCTTCGTTCACCTGCAGCCGCCCTACCGTGATCGGCAGGGTAAAGCGCCGGGGCCCGGCGGCGCCAGGATTGAAGTAAAGCACGTCGCCGATCCACTCGTTACGGGGTTTGTGGGAATGGCCGGCGATCACCACGCGGTAACGACCTTGCGGATCGATGTCGAGGATTTTGACGTCGTGGAGCATGTAGAAAGCGTGGCCGAGGAATTTCAAATCCTGAACCTCGGGAAGATTTGCTGCACGGCCTGTTTTGTCGATATTGCCGCGAATTGCAATCACGGGTGCGATCGCCTCCAGCGCTTCCAGAACCTCGTCGCGACCGACGTCACCGGCGTGAAGGATCAAGTCTGAGCCTTTCAATACCTCCAGAGCTTCTGGACGCATTTTACCGTGGGTGTCTGCGATGACGCCGATTTGCATGCTTCAGCCTTTTATCGGTTTTTTCTCGTGAAGATAATCCTTCAATGATGCCCACCCGGCCCATGGGCGTGGCCGTGGGCTATCTCTTCCGGACTGCCGGCGCGTACTTCGATGATGTCGACATCGAAAGTCAGGGTTTTACCGGCCATCGGATGGTTGTTGTCGATATCGGCAAACTTGAGGCCAACCTTAACGACGATCACATGGCGCTGGCCCTGCTCGGTTTTTACCTGCGCGATCATGCCCGGCTTCCAGCGTTTGGCACCGATCAAATGCTTGATCGGCACACGCTGTATGGAATCGGCTTTACGCGGGCCGTAGGCTTTTTCCGAAGTGATGGTGACACTGAAACTTTCGTCGGCGTCGCGACCTTGCAGGGCTTCTTCCAGGCCTCGGATAATGCCGCCGTGGCCATGCAGGTAGGCGTTCGGCTCGCCGCCACGGGAGTTTTCAACGACCTTGCCTTGGTCATCACTGACGCTGTAGTGAAACAAGACCACCTGATTCTTTTCGATTGGCATAGGATTCTCTGTGAAGGTTCAAAGTACGCCATTATAACCAGAGGCGGCGCTGATTCCAGCGGGCGCTGCGGTCGACTGGCGATCTGGATAACAACAGGGTGGTTGAACCGGATTGATCCAAATTAAATGGTTACGCGCCCTTTCATTGCCACGTTAAGATTTAGGCCGCAGAGTTGATCAAGATTGTCTGCTCTGACACTTTTTTTCCTTTGCAAACCGTGACCCAATACATCACATTAAAACATGATCATAAGCTTCAAACACAAGGGACTTCGCCAGTTCTATGATACGGGTTCAACTCGTGGCATACGCGCCGATCATGCCAAGCGACTAGCTCGCATTCTGGCATTCATGGATCTAGCGACAGCCCCGGAAGATCTTGATATTCCCGGTTGGCGACTGCACCCACTCAAAGGCGAGATGGTGGGATTTTGGTCACTGACGGTAAGCGGCAACTAGCGGTTGATACTTCGCTTCAGCGGCCATGATGTTGAGCTGGTCGACTACCTCGACTATCACTGAACTGGAGGCAACTCATGACTATGTATCAACCCCCTCACCCAGGTGAAACATTGCGCGAAGACGTGCTCCCCGAGCTCAAACTTAGCGTTACCGAGCTGGCCCGCCGTCTTGGCATGGCGCGTGAGACGCTGTCACGCATAATGCATGGGCGCGCCCCAGTGAGCCCTGATCTCGCGGTTCGGCTTGAGCTGGCCGGCATCGGCAAAGCGCGTGTCTGGCTGGGCGCCCAGATGGATTACGATCTGTGGTAGGCACATCACCGCGCTCAGCCACCCATCGAGCGCTTCGCAGCGGTCATGTGATGCTTGCCCCAGCGTTACCCTGGCGGGTAACTTCCCAAACCTACCGCTACCAATAGTGGGGGTCGTCATTTCGGTCGCAGTAAGAATGCCGGTCACCCGGCACCCCGTCATATCGATCAAGCCAAGCTTCAACACTAATCAAAAAATGGATTTGTCCGGGCTGCTATTTTTAATAATTCCTTAACCGATAAACAGACACACCCCATCATCACTGCTAGTCTCCCTTAGCAAATTAAAATAAATCGAAGCATGGAGCTAGCTGTGACGACTCGTCCTGAATTCCTGTCTGGTGGTGAACCTGCCCGTCTTATCCCGATAACTGCAGACAGTGCCCGTGAACAAAAGTCTATATCCGTATTACTCGCAGGTATGCGCTCAGTGCTTGAACTTCGCCAAGCACTACTTAAATCCATTGGCACCCGTGTCGGAAGCAGCGCCACGTTAGAGACCTGGATTGAAGTGGTTTTTGCGAATGAAGATAAGAAGACCGCGCAACAAAAAGACCGACCAGACGGAATTCTGATTCTCCGTACTGGGAAGCGTGAATGGCGAGCGTTGATTGAGGCGAAAGTGGGGAACGAAACAATCGGCGAAGAACAGGTATCACGCTATCTACAACAAGCGAAGAACCACAAGCTGGACGCAGTTATTACCATCACCAATCAGTTCGCAGCACTCCCAACTCATCACCCGGTAAAACTTCCAAAAATCGCTACTCGCTCAGTCGCGCTTTATCACTGGTCCTGGGCATTTATTCGCACCCAGTGCCAACTCCTGCTCAAGAATAATGGTGTTGAAGACGTAGACCAAGTCTTCATCCTCGGTGAAATTCTCCGGTATTTCGAAAGTGACCGGTCTGGCATCAGTAACTTTGACCAGATGAATAGCGAGTGGAAAGATGTCGTCAACAAAGTAAAAAGCCATGCCTCACTTGCAAAATCCAGCGACGAGGTACAAAACACCATTGCAGCTTGGCATCAGGAACAGCGTGACCTTTGCCTTATCATGTCCAGGCTGACCGGCAGCAACGTTTCTCTAAAGCTCAAAAACAGCCATCGGACAGACGCAGCTGAGCGTGTAAAGGATGACGCAACGGATTTCTGCAAAGAACCCGTACTCAAATGCGCGTTAAGCATCATCAACGCCGCTGCTGATCTGGAGATACATGCAGACCTGCAGCGACGAATGATTTATTGCTCGATGAAACTCACAGCGCCGAAAGATAAAAAAAGCACAAAGGCCAGAGTCAATTGGCTGCTCCGGCAACTGAAACGCACTAACCCGGCTAATTTCTTTGTTCGGGCAACCAGACCCGGGAAAGCCGAGACAACATACCAGCCGTTGGGTGCCCTGCGGGAATCGCCTGAATTGCTAGAGTCCGAAACCTCCAATACCACCGCCACCAACCTGGAGGTGGTATACGAAGTAGATTTGGCAGCTAAGTTCAGCGGTCGAAAAATATTCATTGAAGAGCTGGAAAAAGCTGTGCCTCATTTCTATCATGAGGCTGGTCAATGGTTGAAGGCCTGGAGTCCGGCACCTCCGAAAATCTCTCAAGAGTCGGATGTTGAAGAAACTGAACAATCGGATGCAGCGGATCAGTCGGCGGCAAGTTCATAAAATAAGTCTGCCTCGATTTTCCTCTGTAAAATTCCCTCTGCGTCTGTGGCGCTGAATCCCTTCAGTGCCTCGCAACGTTCCTCGGGGTCAGGTCTTGCGTTTTGCCCCTCGAACAATCTGGCTTACGCGAGAATAATGCAGACTGGGACGATTACAACGAAATGGCAAGGCAGGCGCAAAACGCAAGACCTAGCCCCGGCACGCTAATCTGTTAGGATCGAAACAGCGCCTGTCTGAAACTCGCTTCCTTTCTTTTCGCCCTTTCGATGTTGTGGGTGGAACAAAGCGGGATCGTTTGAAATACATGTAGTTTTTCGATAGCCCTCACATAAGCGTTGATATTTTGAAATTGTTTTTCCACGACAATATCGCCCAACATTCGTTGACTAAAAGACCACGCCACAGCGACGGTGATTCCAGCTTGCTCAATAGAGCCGTCTGCCGATGGTTTTGAGCTATCTATTTCGTACTCAAGTTCACGAAAAGCCGCCAAAAGTTGTGCGGTAATATGATCCACCCACGGTTCATATTGTTTGTCCAGTGGACGCATTTTTCTCTCGTAGATAATTTGAATAGCCTTTTCGCAGACTGCAAGAGCAAGTCCGATTGTTCGCACCGCACGCGCCTGTTTTAATGGCTCGTCTGGCATCAGGCGGCGCCCCGTATGGTTTTGTCGTTCGAAGTAATCGAGGATCAGGCTTGAGTTGAGCAGAACACCACCATCATCAAGAACAATTGTTGGCGCTTTTACGACAGGATTTATTTTTGCGAACTCGTCAAACGAATCAAATACTGAGATGGGCTTATGTCGGTATCGGATGCCGTAATACTCGAGAGAGATGGCAACGCGCCTGACATAAGGAGAGTCCAGTGTTCCTATCAAATCCATGGTTTCCACTCCTTTATAGGTCGAACGAAATATAAATGCTCACATGACCGAGTACGCGAAATAGGATCAGGTCATGAACTTTTAGGTAGGGCACGGACCTCCTAAGTGAGAGTGGAGAAGGGTGCTACCTTGGAGTTCACGAGAAATGCTATTGGCATTGCATGAACTGTTTCCACTTAACATTACAATGGCCAAGCTGCATTCGAGAATTTTCGGTTACTAGGCAATTTTTCGGTACGTTAATAATGAAGCGACCACCATAATTCCACCACCAAATGTCATGAGTGTTACCGGCGTGTCATATACCAAATAATCTAGGGTATAAGTGATTACTGGAACTAAGAAAAATAGAGCTGCAACCTTACTAGCCTTATCATTGTTGAGCATAAAAACCAGCAGCAGTATCGCACCCACTGAAACGACTAGAATCATCCAAATAGCCGAAAAGACAAACTGAAGACTTGGATTGACTTCGAAACTAAAAAGTAAAACTGCTATTGTAAATACAAATGAAGAAACACAATATTGAGCGAGCACTGAGCCAATAACGTTAACGTGTGTCCGCTTCTGCAAGATAGTGCCTATTGTCATTGCCAATACGGCCAAGAGCGCAGAAATAACTCCGGGTAGGGTAATTACATCGATTTTTCCTCCCCCGAGGATGGCTATTACCAGGCCAGTGAAGCCGAAAAGCAATACACAGTATCCCTTGACCCCGATTCGTTCAAAAGCAAGTAACGGCGTCAGTAATGGTTGACAGCCGAGAACGATGGCGAGCATCCCAGGGGAGAGCCCGTATGCGATTGAGCTAAAGAAAAATCCCTGATATAAAACCTGGAGAAATATACCCACAAGAACAATGTTGAGCCATGATTTCCAGGTCAGTAATTGGAAACTCCGAACTTCGCCCTTTTTGAATATCACCACCATTAAGATCATAACCAATAAAGCGCCCAACGACCTTACCAGGAGGAAGGAGAGAACAGAGGCTTCTTGGAGGCCCGCTTTAACGAAAATAGCACCACTACCCCACATTAATAGAAACAATAGCGGTGCCATACGAGCCAAATCTAATCGATTATTTTGCCACATGATTATTATGCTCAGTACCCTTGGGCAAATTCATCATATTCTTCATGGGTTTTAGGAAAACTGTTAAGCCACTCGATTTCTTCGCGAGAATGGACATTACGTAGGTCAAGCTTCCCAACGATGTAAGAGGACATTTGCTTTCTCCAAATTAGAACCGAGGTTTCAACTTAGCAATCATTGAATTACGATAGAAGCGAAAGAATTTGATAGGGGCCCATCAAGTAGCTCGATGGGATCGCGCCTCGTGACATGGGAGAAAGTAGATGGACCTCGATATCGATTGTTTGCGCAGCTTCATCACGGTATCCGAATTAAGTAGCTTTTCGAAGGCGGCTTTGCGCCGGCACCGCGTCCAGTCAGCTATCAGTTGGCAAATTAAGAAGCTTGAACAACAGGTAGGGACCTCACTTTTTCAGAGGCACAGCAAAGGCGTGAGTCTGACACGCGCTGGCAAGCTTTTTCTGAAAAGAGCTTGCCAGATTGTGGAAATAAACGAGATTGCCATAAGCGAATTGTCTGGGTTGGCTACAGAGCAAAAGGTCATAATAGGCACCAGCGACGCTTTTTTAGCTAGCTTTGTGCCGCACTTGCTCCGTTCCTGCCGAAAATCACTTCCAAGCCTATCGATAGAAGTCATATCAGGATATAGCGAGCAAATATGGCGCTCTTATTCTGCTGGGGAAATTGATATTGCGTTGACCCAGAACTGCCCTGGGACTATCTCCAGTAGACTATTGTTGTCCTCTCCTATGGTGTGGATTGCACCAAACGAGCATTTTTGCTGGGAAGCAGAGCAATTAAAAATAGCGTGTTTCACCACGGGATGCTCTGATCGTTCATTAATAACGAGCGCGTTGGACAATTTCGGATTGGAGTATGAAGTAGCTTTCTCAGCATCGTCTCTGGCAGGCGTACTCTCAGCAGTGGAGCATAGCTTTGCCATATCGGCCATCCCACACATTGCTTTAGGGGAAGGCGTATCCATCTTGGATAACATTGGCACTCTCCCTAAGTTGGGTAACGTAGATATTTCCGTAGCAGCCAAATACACAAATTCTGGCGATCCCATTAGAGCTGTCGAAAGTGCAATAATCGAATTTTTCGCTGAAAAGGATGAAAGTAAGCAGTTATCACCCCATTTGCAACGGGACTCAGAAGTCAACGCAAAGCCACCATGGCGGATTTCTGTTAGGGGGTAAACTCGGCGCATTCCCCCTAACCAGTCACTCAAGTTCGTTCCCGGCCTGACGGGCTGCCGCTTAGTTTCACGTTGAAGCTGTAAAAAAAGGTCAAGGACAAGCCGTGGTGCGAAATTGATCAATAAATGATCTAAAATAGTGCCTGTTCTTAAAATCTGGAGCACTTATTGTTGAAAGTACGCTCAGATTTTACATAAGAACGCGACCAAAAAACCCCAAACCAGGCCGGTTTTGACAGTACTAAGCAAACAGACAGGGAGCCGTTAAACTCCTCGGGGTCAGGTCTTGCGATTTGCCTCTCGAATAATCCGGCTTACGCGAGAATAATGCAGTCCAAAGAAATAGTTTCAATCAAAAGATGGTAGTGATTGCCCATCAGGCAGTGGGCGTGGCATTCCCGGTTGAAGGTTTCACACTTCGTCGAAAACTGACAAAAGGCGCGGCGGTTATCGTCAGATGCGAAAATCATTTCACGCCGATTTTCACGGGACAGACTGAGACGATTGCAACGAAATGGAAAGGCAGGGGTAAAACGCAAGACCCGGACCCCGGCACCTTGTTCAAGCGGCACTACCTTACCGGGAACAGGGATAGCCATAAACAAATACGGTCTGGGAGCTGGTTCCTGTTTGAGCCACCGGAAGCCCTAACAATAGCTGCCGGTAATGCTTCGCATTGATACTTGAGATTATATGGGACGTATATTAGCTGAGTTGTAATCACCAACCAATGCATGCAGTCCGAGGTAACCCTGGAATGATTAAACCCCTTCGATGGCTCGTCAGAACCACCGTATTTTTGTTGGTTCTGCTGGCCGGCCCCGCACTGATTACGGCCTGCAGTAGTCAGTCTGGCCAGAGCTGGCGTGACGCCGATCGCTCCAGCGCAGGCATTGCGCCACTACCCAGCCAGACGGAAGAAGCCATTGTGCAGGTTTATGGTGCCCGTGCTTATAATTGGCGCGGCAATTTTGCGGTCCATACCTGGATTGCGACCAAGGTGCGCGGGGCATCCACCTACGAAGTTCACGATGTCACTGGCTGGGGTTATAAGGCGGTGCGGTCACGCCCCGGTGAGCCGGATACCGCTTGGTATGGCAACCCGCCGATGTTGCTGGCAGATCTCCGTGGTGAGAAAGCGGACGCCGCCATCATCAATATCCGAACAGCTATCGACGCCTACCCCTTCGCGAATGAATACAACGCTTGGCCCGGGCCCAACAGTAATACCTTTGTAGCCTGGGTAATCCGGCAGGTACCCGAACTGAATGTTGCGCTGCCCAACATTGCCATCGGAAAAGACTATCTTGCTGACGGAGTATTTGCGAAAGCTCCCAGCGGTTCGGGCTACCAGTTCTCCCTCAATGGTTATTTCGGCCTTATGGCGAGTATCCGAGAAGGTGTTGAACTGAACATCCTCGGCCTCAACATTGGCATTGACCCGCTGGCTTTGGCCGTCAAATTGCCCGGGATCGGGCACATTGGCCTGCGCGACCCCTGGATGGATCGCTCAACGTGGCACAAAGCCCCGGTTATGGAGCAGGTTTCAGACGCCAATTGACGGGGGACAACATTAACCAGGCAGCAAGCGATCGATCAATACCACCCCACAACACCACATCGCCGTGGCTCATGGGCAGTCGCGCAGGCTTGTCTTTTCGAGCCATGAAGAAAAGCGTTCAATGTTCACCAGGACATTGGCGTCCGCAAGTCGGTCGACGAGCGAGGCCATTAACTTACCCATACTGGGTAAGTTTTTACCCAATATGGGTATTCGGGCGATTTACCCTGTGGTAAGTGCAACCACGGCTCGCCTGATTTCTTCTGTTATTTCCATGAGACTTGTCACCAGCGCTGCGTCTACGTCGATATCGCCTTCATATTCTGCGAGGTTTCGCTTGCGATGGGCTTGATCAAGAACCCGCCATTTGGCTGGCGACAAGTCGAGCGTGTGCTGCAAGCATTGAAACACCAGGTATCGATTGTCCGACCGATAACCAAAGTGACGAAGTGCAGCCAAGGAAAGCGCGTGCGCTGCGTTGTAAGACAAATCAAAACGGCTCTCTTGGCTAAGTGCTTCCAAACCCGCGTCCCTTAATCGAACGTTACCGGATTGGATAAGCCCTTGAACCTCGTTGGCGTCTACCGCCTCATGGTGAAGTTTGTGTATCCGGACCAAGTTTTCCAGTGCTTCTTCATTCATTGATGATTCCTTTCAACAATATGTACTGTCCTTCCAGGACTTTCCTCAAAAAAGGGTTTTTGTTGGCTCGACGTTTCTTAAACTCTTCTTGCTTGTAGAGGGTTGGGTTGATGGTGCGGGAAAGCTTCATCTCTGCTGGCCCTAACGCTTCAAAGACCTCCTCCAGGGTGAGGGAATCCGATACCAACATGAGGTCGATATCGCTATTGGCATGATCGGTTCTCTTCGCTACCGACCCATAAATCAGGGCCAGATCGATTTTATCGCTAATCGAATTGAGAGCGTCCTCAACCTGTTGTTCTGGGCCGAGTAGCTTGGAGGCAAGAGAAGACAACTCCGGAAAAACGGGCGAGTCCGGATTGGCCCTATATCGTTTCTGGCGCCCCTGCAGCTTCACTTGCACCAGGCCGCTGTCCACCAGACGCAACAGTTCCCGCTGCACAGCCCCCGAACCTGCTTCCGCCTGCTCGATAAGTTCTTTGACCGAAAAGTCCCTTTCCTGGCGTGCAAAGAACAGTCGCAGTACCTTTTGGCGGGTTTGTGAGAACAGGGCATCCGCTAACCCAGTACGGTTCGATCTTGTTACTGCTGGCATGTTAACGGCGCCCCTAAAACCCATTTCGGGTAATTCTATACCCAAAATGGGTATCTTGAAACGGTTACGGTATCATTATCGCAGAGGACATCAAGCACGAGGACCGTGAGCACTACTGTACAATGTGCATGAGCGGCAATTGCAAAGCAAAATTCGTAAGCGCCCGCTTTGCGGAAAGCTCCTCGCGCAACCCCTTGCCAGGCAAGCACGGGGATCTTTGCATCAGCAAACCGGATACTAATCAATGTCTATTATAATTCTCACAGATATCCCGGAATGGGTTCGGCCCCTCGTTGACCTTTTAGAATCGAGGGGCATCAAAGTACAAGTCACTGATGATCCGGAGGAGATCGTAGCGAATGGGTTGATCGTCAACCGCGTATCCTCTCTTCTTGCTGAGCGGGATAAGGCTCGGGCGGATCGGATCACCCATTCTTTGCGAACCTGGGAGGCCGAGGGTAGATCTGTGATCAACGGATCACTCTGCTTCCAGATTGGCTACAGTAAGCTGGATCAAGCCAAGCTCTTTACCGAGTGCGGAGTGCGTACGCCGCAAACGTACCCCGCCATTCCCGGCGGACGCGCGATACAGGGAAAAACTGTCCTTCTCAAGCCACCTGCCGGTGGTTTTGGGAGAGGGATTCGGAGGCTTGAAGACGGCGAGCCCGCCCCGGATGGACTTTTCAGTCGAGAAGAAGGCTGGATTGAGCAAGAGCTGCTAACCGCCGCAGACGGCTGCGTTCACCGGATCGAAGTCCTCGGCTCCGACATCCTTTACGAAGCCCGCTCACCGATTCAAGCTGACCAGTTCAACTACTGCCTGGCTCACCCGGAATCGGATGTTACCCTCTTGCCTCCTCGCGAAATTGCCCCGAAGGTGACCGAGGCAGTCAAAAAAATTCTACGGGCCGCAAGAATGGAGCTCGGCGCAGTCGAGTACCTTCTGGATGAAAAGGACAATCCCGTTTTCATCGACCTGAACCCAGTTTCCAGCTTTCATCCCGGAGCGACAGCCGTACTTGGTCGCGATCCCCTCGACACCACCGCCTCCTATTTGATTCATAGATCTGCGGGTCTTTAAAAAAAGGGTCAAAGGTAGGCCTAGAAAAAAGTTCCTCGGGGTCAGGTCGGTCCTTAAATTCAGAAACAAAAAGCAGTGCGCTTTTTGTTTCTGGTTGGCAGCCTGGTTAAGCCGCCTCGAAGTCCAGGGGATGAATGTCATCCAGGTTAAGCGTATTCCGCGCCACCGAGAGATCATAGATATCCTGCATCGCCAACCAACTTTCCGGTGTGCGACCAAGAACCTTTGATAACCGCAATGCCATCTCCGGACTAATGCCACTATCGCCTTTTAGCAACCGAGACAGGGTTGAAGGCGAAACCCTCAAGCTTAAAGCTAGCTGGCGAGAACTTATGCCGAAAGGCTCCAAATATACCTCCCGGATAAAGTCACCGGGATGCGGCGGATTATGCATAGTCATTAGTGATAAACCTCATAATCAAGGGCGGCAAGTTGCATGCGCAGCTTCTTGGCATGATCGGCTTGTATCCCTGCCGTGCTGCCAGTTGAGTAGAACCGTTTCAGTCCCTTGTGACGGAATGATTTAATCATGATGGAATTATAGCATGTTGCGCACCACGCAACAATAGTTCAACGGTAAGCCCTCAACGAGGTTTGAGGATACCTATCAGGATTACCGGCAGAATCGGCGGGGGAAAACCGGGACAGATTTATTTTCCAGACGGATAACCCAACAAGGACGCACCATGTCGTACACCAGCCGATATACACCCGAAACCCTGAGCCGTGATGAGCTGGACCAGAGCACGGGCCCAATGGTGATTGAATTCGGCACCAACTGGTGCGGGATCTGCCAGGGTGCTCAGGCGGACATCAAGGCGGCAATGGACAATCACCCAGACGTTCCGCATGTGAAGGTTGAGGATGGCAAAGGCTGCAGATTGGGGCGGACGTTTGGCGTTAAGCTCTGGCCGACCCTGATTTTTTTGAAGGATGGTGAAGAAATAGCGCGGGTCGTCCGCCCAGAAGACAGCAGCGACATCGAAGATGCACTGCTGAAGATTCACTAAGGCCGGCGCCGGCAATTGCTGGCTTGCCAGGAACAATACGGAAACTGGAAAATAAATCTGTTCCGGTTTTCGTATGTAGATTTATGCTTGATAGCTCAGTCGAAAGGAGTATGAGAGAAGGGTCATCTTATGAAATACGAACACGCCATTGTAAAATTTGACGGAGACGTTGCTACGCTGCTCTGCAACGGCTGCGGCATCACGATCGCTGAGGGCCCCAAACACGAGGACCGGGAGCATTACTGTACGATGTGCATGAGCGGCAATTGCAAAACAAAATTCAAAAAAGGAAACTAAAAACATGCTCCCTCAATCATGCTCTGACACGCCTAACGGCGCAGAGGAGCAACGCCCATTGACGAGCTGTTGCTCCAGGGCTATGAGGCTAAGCCTGCAATCCTTCGAGGGAACCGACATGAACAGACGAATGATACTCATCACCTTCGCACTATTCCTGACCACTGGTGCATGGGCTTCCCAACCTTCCGTCTACACGGGCTTGCTGAGCGATACGGGAGCGGGCGGCTACTGCGCCTGGGCGGTCGCCCAAGGCTACCTCGCCAAAGGTGATCCACAACACTGGGCCATCCGAGATGGCCGTCTATATCTGAACTACAACCAGTCTGTGCAGAACCGATGGCTCGAGGACACCAGAGGATTCATTAGGCAGGCAGACGCGAACTGGCCAAAAGTTCTGGAATAGTGGTCAGGGTTACCTTAGAAGACCGGGCACTCGAAAATAAATCTGTCCCGGTTTTACCGCACATCATCATCCTGGCCCGGGAATGTTTTTCAGAAGCTCGGCATTTGTGGGGTACTTCTCAAGCAGCTCAACCAGCTTTTTTGTGCCCTCTAGCGGTTTGAGACCGCCAAGCGCCCGGCGCAATGCTATTATTTTGTCTAAATCTTTTGGATCCAACAGCAGCTCTTCACGGCGTGTACTGCTTTTCGAAATATCCAGCGCGGGAAAGATTCGCTGATTCGCCACGTCTCTCGATAAAACCAGCTCCATGTTCCCCGTGCCCTTAAATTCCTCAAAGATAACCTGGTCCATACGGCTGCCGGTATCCACCAAAACGGTTGCCAAAATGGTCAGCGAGCCGCCATTCTCAATGTTTCGTGCAGCGCCAAACAACCTCCGCGGAATTTCCATCGCTCGAGCATCCACCCCGCCAGACATAGTACGACCGCTGCTCTTTCGCTCCGCATTATGCACACGCGAAAGCCTCGTGAGAGAATCAATCACAATCATGACGTTGTGACCCTCGCCCGCTTGTTGGCGGCCGATATCAAGAAGTTCATCGGCAACGCGAACGTGATGAGCATAACTTTCATCCGAAGAAGAAGCGTGTACCTCAGCCGGGACGCTACGCCTGAAATCAGTGACCTCTTCGGGTCGCTCATCTATCAATAACGCGTAAAGTTTAATCTCGGGATACGCCTTTCCCACCGCCTGGCAAATATGTTTTAAAACCGTCGATTTTCCAGACCCCGGCGGTGCAACTATTAAACCTCGCTGCCCCATTCCAATAGGCGTGATCAAATCCATCGCGCGCACCGTAAGTTCTTCTGAACCTGACTCCAGGCGAATCCCCGGCGCTGGATTGATAGCCACACCATTTAAAAAACGTTTTTGTGGATCAGCCTCAACTTCAACCATAGCTTCGGCTTCCCCAGCCACTGGTTTAGCGTCTTTAATTGGTTTTCGGGTTAAACCTAATGTCTTTCTCGTCATAATTGCTTGATAGCTCTCGTTTGATAGATATTTTTCGAAATGGGCTGATAACGTCAAAAAAACAGTGTGCAAAAAATAAATCTGTCCCGGTTTTCCCGGTTTTCTATCTTCCCTTCACGCAGCGCGAGGAGATCCGTTATCCTCAACAGCCTGCAAAGTCCAGGCCATACCCAAAGCGCGCCCGGCTTTGACAAGCGTTGTGATGGTTACACCAGTGTCCTTCTCATCAAGAAGGCGGTTAACCACCGTACGGCTGGTATGCATTTTCTGGGCAAGTTGAGACTTGTTCACGCCAGTCTGTCCCATTGCCTGCTGAATCTGCCAGACGATTACCCGCTTCAGCGCCTCAGCTTCTACTTGCTCAAGGGTGCCGTCAGCTTCAAGCAGATCATCGAGAGAGCTGCCAACGTGTTTGTGCTGTGCCATTTTCTTGCTCCCATTCAGACAAGATTCTTCTTTCGGTCTCTCGCGTTAGCCAACCATACTCGACTGTCTTCAGGTCGGTCCCGATCACTGAACGATCATCCTTATTCAGCTTCAGCAACCACTCTTTGACCGGCTCTCGACCATTGGCGGTTCTGTAAAAAACGACGGTGACTATTTTCCCTGTCATCTATCCTCTTCCATGCTCACACAAAGTGTACTTATATAGGTACATCTAAGCAATTAGACTAATTACCTGCGGACGCTCAAAACCAGGACAGATCTATTTTTCAGTTGTCGGCCTTCCCGGCTTGCGGGTTTCAACTCTGACACCGATACGGTTTTCTATTTCATCGACGAACTTGTTGCCGCCAGTTAGCTCGTTACTATTGATCGCCGCGCGAATCAATTCATCTGACGGCGAATCATTTTCCTGCCCAACAAACTGCCGATATGCCTCAACACGCATTTCATGGTTGCCTGCCAGAGCCCGAAAGGTGTCAGGCTCATCCAGCCACTGAGAATGTGACACCCCTACCCGCGCAGAATAGCTCCACCACTCATACAACTCAGGTTTATCGACCATCCCCGCTTTAACAGGATTAAGTTCCACATAGCGACAACAAGCCAGCAGGTAGGCGTCAGTATCAATCGGGCTAATCTTGTAGCGCCCTTCCCAGAGCGAATCACTGCGTTTTTCGAGGGCATTTACGAAGCGGGTCTGTCGACCAGCCAAACGCTTCATCAATTGAGGAATCGAGGTAAGATTGTCGTTCGCCTGAACGACCAGATGAACATGGTTCGTCATCAGGCAATAACTGAACACTTCTAGTTCATAGACCTGCTTCCATTCCTGAAGATTCGCCAGGTAGTACTCAAAATCACGGCGTTCGACGAACACCGGTTGGCGATTATGACCGCGCTGAACAATATGGTGGGGAAAACCGGGCACAATCACCCTGGCCTGTCTTGGCATAAGCATCTCCTTGCTTCTGAAACACAGATTCCATTCTGTGCGCTGCCATCCGATATTAACCGAAGTGCGAAGAGGGTTGGTAGTGATGCAAATCAGCGCCAAGCCATCAGAGAAGCCGCTAAAATAAATCTGTCCCGGTTTTCACGCGCACCGTGAGTTCTTCTGAACCTGACTCCAAGCGAATCCCCGGCGTTGGGTGGATAGCCACAGCATTTAAAAAACGTTTTTGTGGATCAGCCTCACCTTCAACCTCAGCCATAGCTTCGGCTTCCTCAGCCACTGGTTTAGCGTCTTTATTTCGTTTTCGAGTTAAACCTAATGTCTTTCTCGTCATGATTGTTTGATAGCTCTTGTTTGATAGATATTTTTCGAAATAGGCTGATAACGTCACAAAAACAGCCCAAGGCAAAAAACCAGTGTGCATAAAATAAATCTGTCCCAATTATATACAACCAGCCTTTAGAGGCCCCTATGGCAAAGCCAAAACGCATCTACCTCGCCGGCCCGGAAGTCTTCTTCCCAGCCAGCGAACACCAGCTCATCGTGGCCGAGAAAAAGCGCCTCCTTCGGGAACACGGGTTTGAAGGCGTAGACCCGCTGGATACCGAGCTGACATTTTCAGATGGCCAACCAAAACCTGATCGCGGGCATAGAATATACAAGGCCAACCGTGAACTGATGGACAGCTGCGATGCCATCATCGCCAACCTGACACCCTTTCGCGGCATCAGCGGCGACCCGGGTACCGTGTATGAGGTAGGTTACATGATTGGCCAGGGCAAGCCCGCATTCGGATTCACCCTGGATAACCGGCACTACCGGGAACGGGCAGGTGCAACCGGCCTGGACAACATGAGCCATACAATCGAGGACTTTGAGCTGAGTGACAACCTGATGATTGAAGGCGGCATCCGCGAATCCGGTGGTCAACTATTTTTGGCTGAGCAGCCAGGCGAACACCCGTTTTTCTCTGCAGCGTTGTTCGGCCGCTGTGTTCAGGCGCTTACCTATGCCCTACCAAGATAAAGTCGGGGAAAACCGGGCACGATCACCCTGGCTTGCCTTGGCATCAGCTTCTCCCTGCTTCTGAAGCACGGAACCCGTTCTGTGCAGTGGGAAAATAAATCTGTCCCGGTTTTCCATTGGCCTGCGCGACCCCTCGATGGATCGCTCAACGTGGCACAAAGCCCCGGTTATGGAGAAGGTTTCAGATGCCAATTGACGGGGTCAACATCAACCATGCACCAAGCGACCGGGCAACGCCAACCCGCCCCGGGTTTTCAAGATATTTCCCATAACTGGAGTTATCATATACGATAACCTGAAAATACGGAGCACCCATGGACTGGGACATTGAATTCTACAGAAAGGTAGACGAAGAATTGGCCGGGATGCCGCCAAAAATTCAGGCGAGAATGATCCGGCTAATGGAATTGATGGAAAAGCACGGTGCGAACCTTGGGGAGCCACACACCAAGTCACTTGGTGATGAGCTGTTCGAGATCCGCGCCAAAGCCAAAGAAGGCATTGGAAGAGGTATTTTCTGCTATATGCAGGATAGGAAAATCATCATTCTCCATGTCTTTGTGAAGAAAGATCAAAAAATACCGAAGAAAGACCTAGAGCTAGCAAAAGAGCGTTTGAAGGAGGTCAAAAAGTTATGAGCTTCAAACAGTTTAAGCAGAAGGCACTCGAAAATCCTGAGGTGCGTAAAGAGTACGATGCCCTTCAGGAAGAATTCAACCTGATCGACCAACTGATCACCATGAGAACCAAAGCGGGCCTTACCCAAGAGGATCTTGCCAAGAAGATGGGAACGAGCAAAAGCAACATCTCCAGACTTGAGCGTGGCCGGGGAAACCCTAGCTGGGGAACGCTCAGCAAGTACGCCGCAGCCTGTGGTTTTCGAGTGAAACTGGAAACCACAGAAAACGACCGAATTTCCGCATAACCCTCGGAAAACCGGGACAGATCTATTTTTCAAAATCACGGCGCTCGACGAACACCGGTTGGCGATTATGACCGCGCTGAACAATATGGTGGAGAAAACCGGGCACAATCACCCTGGCCTGTCTTGGCATAAGCATCTCCTTGCTCTTGAAACACAGATTCCATTCTGTGCGCTGCCATCCGATATTAACCGAAGTGCGAAGAGGGTTGGTAGTGATTCAAATCAGATCCAAGCCATCAGAGAAGCCGCTAAAATAAATCTGTCCCGGTTTTCTTCTTTTCTGATCAATCAATTAAGTAAGTTGCGGTAACGCAAGCAAGCCATTTCCTTATATGCCTGACTCTTGGGGTCTCCATCTTTGCGGTATTCAGAAGTCCAGAAGTCACACATTTCTTTACTGCTCGCAATCACACTTCGCTTCTGTTCTGCCTCGTTTCTCGCACGGCGCCGCTGAGCCGCCAATCGCTTCTCCCGCGCCTGTTGAGCCCTTATTTCCTCTGCCGTAGGCACCGGCGGCGAGTAAGAAGGGACAGAAATCGTTGGAAACTCAGACTTGCCGTTTGTAGAAAGCCTTTCGGTCAGCGCATCGTTGAAGGAATCCAAAACCACAAAGAAGATAAACCAACCAATGATGCTTATGATGATCCACGATACGATATTGGCAACTACTACTGCGGAAAAAACCTTAAGCCAGGACATCTTTCCCTCCATTGAAAAACGATTGGGAAGCTTACAGAGGCTGTCAACAACTTGTCCACGGCCAAGAAATAAATCTGTCCCGGTTTTCTAGATTCCATTCTGTGCGCTGCCATCCGATATTAACCGAAGTGCGAAGAGGGTTGGTAGTGATGCAAATCAGCGCCAAGCCATCAGAGAAGCCGCTAAAATAAATCTGTCCCGATTTTCAATCCTAACCCTATCACATTTTTTTTGATTCCAGCACACATGATCACTGTTTAGAAAACTGCGTCGATTGATATCAAGACCTATCAAACAATTCAAACGCAACATTAATCAATGTAAGCGCCCTTTCCTTTTCAACATCATCATACTTCAGTTGACGCAGTGCATAGGCATACAGGCACGCTGCAAGCTCACGGTTTCCAACACCAATATCTCGGAGCCAATCCCTGCAAAACCTAATATCATCAGAATATGGACATCCTAAAAGATATTTATCAAGCACATGCCAGTTATTTAAATTATCTTGAGACGGCCAATCACTTTTCGGGGAGCTTGAGTGAAATAAAAAGCTACACTCTAAGGTGAGAGGGTCAATGATAGAACACTCATTCTTCACGTCCCCGTAATCAATTAGCGTGGCTAAATTGTTTTCAGTATCAACTAAAACATTCTCTCCGTGCAAATCTCCATGAATACAGGAGACCTTGCATTGAACGTATCTATTTTCAAAATCTAAAGCATCGCTAAGCTCGTACGTCGCTATAAGGTCTTGAGCTTCTGTATCGGAGACAAAACTCCGGCGGATCTCCTTTATTTGTTTTCGATCCTCAACAAAATTAGCGTGCCAATCCAACATCATTTTAACAAGTGATTGCCGCATTTCATCCTTAGTTAAACCACGCTCTGATGCACTGAAAAACGAGTAAGGGTACTCTTTTGCAAGTCCATAAAAAACCGCAGAGAAATTAGCCGCCCCAAATCTCAAGTGATCAATTTGCCTTGGTGTAGCAGATGGCTTTAGCCGCGAAACGCTCTCATTAAAATTTTTAGAATCGGTGTCGATATCAACCCGCTTTCCACATTTTGCTATACAGCTATGTAATTCGACCCCTCTCTGATCCTTTAACGCCAGAAAGTATACTTTAGCATCGGAATACCCACCACCTATCTCTTTAACGCGAACGACACTCGCTCCCCTTTTCTTTGCAAAGATTCTTATCAAACGATCGTGAGCAATTGGTAACGCGTCAAAGGAGTGCGAAAGCTCAATCTCTTTAAGTCTTAAAATCGAAGTAAGACAAGGTTTGATATGATCGGACAGTTCAACTAAATCCGCTTTTTCTAAATGGGCTACAGTTGGTCGCGAACAGCCTTCAGACCATATATCGACATTGTTCGAAGTGTTCAGAAAATCACCAATCATCCGCACAGTGCTTGTCCCAGTTAATATTAATACTGGCGCCCCGGGGCATAGCACCTTTGCCGTACCTAAAACTGCTAATCCATTTTTGGACGATTTTTCAAAACTTCCTTCAGTAATTGGTATTGTAAGATCTAAAGTTATATAATCAAAAAAAAGCCCAGACTCTAGAAGCGAAATAGCCTCATCCTTACTTTTAGCAAATGTTATTCGAGTTTTACAAGATATTTCACTAATTACGGACTTAAGGTAAGATCTGACTTCCTCCTCGTCTTCGATACATAAAACGTAGCAGTTTCTTGAGTTTATTATTCTTTATTCCATCTTAGCACGAGTTTAGCACCACCGCTTGAAACGTTGGAGAGTTCCGATAACCCTCCAAGAGTATCCATACATTGATCTAAAATCCCAAGACCAAACCCGATGTGCCCTTTCTTATTGGTATTGCCTATCTTAAACGCTTTTTTAGGGTCACCAAAAATACCAATTCCATTGTCGATAATAGAAACCCATACATCATGGTCATTGATACCCCACGAAATCACAATGTTGTTAAGTGAACTATAATTTGTAACTTGAACTATTGACTCAATGCTATTACGAACCCCATTAGACAAGGCCAGGGTAAGTATAGATCTATCACTTTTCACTATACATGGTCGAGGTCCTTCAAAATTTACAGAGATATCAGAATCGCTGATTTCTTCGTACGCAATATCTTCAATAAGCAAAGAAAAATCAAACTCTGTTGTTGTAGGGTTTTCTACCGAACGCTGGAGGTTTTCTATGCCCTTAAAAACAGCTTTTAAGTTATCAAGACTCTTTTGAGACAGACTATCTGAAAAATCTTGAAATTCTTTTTGTAGATTAGCTTCGAGCAAGCCTATCTTCTTAGATAGCTCATGAATAATAGTACCTGAAAATTCACTAATAGCCTGGGCCTTGAGATATCTTCTTAGCGCCTTCTCGGTGGCAAAGTCATAGTCCGTAGCTACCACGGGCTTTATTTCTTCAACTTTATCTATACTACTTATAGCTTGCCTAAGCGCCATCTTAATATGCCGAACGCGCTCAACTTTTAGCCGCTCAATCAGAGCCAACTTACATTCGGGATGCTTAGATTTAACAAAATAGCGTGCTGCTCTGAACCTAAGAGAAACCGAAGCAGACCGCAGATCTTGAAGTGCACCATCAGCTGAACTAACCATAGAATTCTGCTCTTCTCTTAAATGCCGACCTACCGCCTTCCATTACATTTGAAATAGCATTAACTATTTGAGGGCTGTCTAGCTCGCCTTCATTTAAAACATAACCTCGTGTGCCATCTGAGTTCAAGTGAATAACTTCTGACGCACCTCCAAGCACGGGAATATTAGCATTATGAGTCGTAACAATAACCTGCGTCGATTTGGCTCGACGCTTAATAGACGATATAAGCGTATCAACAATAAATGCGTTATCAATATGATCTTCTGGCTGGTCAACAATGAGTACAGAGTTTTGGTGTTCTAATACGATCGGCAAAATAACAGTACAACGTTGTCCAGTCGAGAGTTGATCAAACCCCTTATATTCAGAGCCATCTAAGAGTTCAAATCCAACTTCGTCCTCTAGCCTAACCGTTGCAATTTTATCAAGCGATGATGCGAGAGCAGTTAATACTCGAAAAGCCCTGTCTCTAGATATTGAAACCAAAGATATAAATTCGTCGACGTTATTTTCTTCAACAATATTTAGGAGAACTCTTGGCGGCATTGCTTGGCTGATTATCGGAGCAAGTTCATTATATCTAATACCGCTGCCTTTCATCGAATTTATGAGTACTTCTTCGTACTCTTCGACTCTACTTAACTGTTCTAACTGAACTCTTATTTTTGGATTAAGGGCTTGATTCAACCTGTCGCAGACGCTCTGCCGTTGTTCTGTAATTATATCCCTTATTTCTTCAAGTTTATCCAAAGCATCGTCTCGCTTTTCGCGAATCTTTAAAATTCTGCTTTTTATGTCCGAATTTATATTGACAACTGAACCAATTTGGGACACTTCCTTTTTAAGGTTTTGCATTTTTCGTGAAATTTCTCCAGCACCCTCTTTGTACTGATCGACTTCTTTTCTTATTGTCTGTCCCTTTTTTGTAAGCGCAGATTGCTCTATTTCCCGATGCCTTAGCTCTTCATTTAGTAATGTATCAATTTCCTTAAGCATCGTTATGCCGCTTATAAATCGGTCGGTAGCGGTACTTTTTAATTTTTTAAAATCCTCTATTTTGGATACACCATAAATTGATTCCGGAATTTCATATACTTTTGAGTCAATAGACGCTTGTATTGAATGCCTGAGATTCTGATTTAATTCAAGTGTTGAATTTAGAGAATCAATTATTTTCGAGCGATCAACGTATTCGTTTGTTAGCTGATTCAAAACCTTTGATTTCTCTGCAGCTTGTACTGAGACCGCCACTACCTTCTTTTCTTCATCTTCCAATTCAGTAAGCTGCCGCATCAATGACGGCAAAACTAATGTCTTATCTTCATTTTTGCTGAATTTCTGCATTGATTCGGTAATTTCAGACGAATACGCCTCGATATTTGAAACTAAAGAGAGTTCAGTAGCTCTTAGCTCCAACATATTAATTATAAATTTGTCAACAATGTCAAGTCGTCCGGCCGGAAGTAACCCAATAGTTTCAACCTCAGTTTGCGAAAAAATTAATGGTAGCTTCAAGTTGGGCTGAATTGATGGTGTTATTTCCGAATCAACACTTCGCGAAAATGAGATTGATTCATCATCGCTTCCAATCGTAATGGTGATTTGCCCGTCGAGCAAAACAGCACGCGCATGGCTTAACGATTTCGCATTTGAGTCAGCAGTATGACCTCTGATTCCCAAGCAAAACCTAATAAGTTCTACTAGGCTAGATTTTCCTGTGCCTCTCGCACCAATAATGGTATTTAGACCTGCTCTTAGCCTAATATCAAGGCCATCAAGAAATCCTCCTTCTATTTGTACACGTTCAATATGTAAGTCTTTCATCATCATGACCTTAATATTTTAATGACTCGAGAATTCCAGTCAGCAATATTTAAATTTTCCGAAGTTTAGCAAGCTTGATATTCAGCAAAATATTAGCAGCGCGTCTTTTAAAAAAGCCCTTGAATTCCCTTATGCGTTAGAGGCGCTACACCTCTTTTTCACAAAATTTAGCAAGAAAACAATTACTATCAGAACAGCCAAAGAAATGATGGTGGAACGCAGATTGACCCAACGGTCGCCATCCCTAACAATCGGCGCACAAGCAACTACTCTAGATCATGACACAGCAACTTTCATTCCTGAATCACAAAAACGCAAAAACGCCGCGTCGAAAATGTACCGACGCAAAATCTTGGAGTCTTGGGGCTGTAAAGTAAACAGACAAAGAATGACACCACTCCAAACCTCAGTCCTGCCCGTTCTGATTATGACGCATCAGTGCGTAGACTCCAACGATGACCGCTGTGCTAGCGACGAGCAGGTATTGAAGAGAAACAGGGACAGATTTATTTTGGGACTGGAAAGCCGAACGGAAAACCGGGACAAATCTATTTTTTAGTTGTCCAGCTCATAGACCTGCTTCCATTCCTGAAGATTCGCCAGGTAGTACTCAAAATCACGGCGTTCGACGAACACCGGTTGGCGATTATGACCACGATGAACAATATGGTGGGAAAACCGGGCACAATCACCCTGGCCTGTCTTGGCATAAGCATCTCCTTGCTTCTGAAACACAGATTCCATTCTGTGCGCTGCCATCCGATATTGACCGAAGTGCGAAGAGGGTAGGTAGTAATGCAAATCAGCGCCAAGCCATCAGAGAAGCCGCTAAAATAAATCTGTCCCGGTTTTCACATCCGCATCCAGCTCAGCTTTGCGCAAAGCTTCGGCGCTCGTGGCTTATTGGTGGAAATTCCAGGCTGCTGTCACTGGACAGTGGGAAGTAAGTTTTTTCAGGAAATTCGCTCTGAAATCTTCAAGTGGTTGAGGGCAGCTTCATAACAGAGTGAAAACCAGAAAAACCAGGACAGATCTATTTTTCTGATCACCCTAGCCTGTCTTGGCATCAGCGTCTCCTTGCTTCTGATACACAAAATCCATTGTGTGCGCTGGCAGCCTATCTTAACCAAAATAGAGAAAGGGATGGTGCCGAATCAAATCACCGCCGAACGATCAGGAAGGCCCCAAAAATAGATCTGTCCCAGTTTTGATGAGCAGGCCCTGATGAGCCAGATGCTTGAAAAGGTGGTGCACATCACGGGCATAACGGCTGAGGACGTCTGGATTTATCTGCAGGACATTCCAGCTACTCAGATGATCGAGTTTGGCCGGTTTCTGCCAGCGCCGGGCGACGAAGCCGAGTGGGAAAAGGAAATGACACCAGAGAAGCGTTCCGGGTTGCCCGATTAAAGGAGCGCTAACACTCGACGACCTGACCAGGAACCCCGGAAGGAGCTTGTTCCGGTTTTAACTTCGGGACCTAATATCATTGACCTTTCAGCTCCCGATAAACCTCACAGGCCTTATCCCTGTCTCTAAGAAGGCGCGGATCCTGATTTCCAATAGCGGCAGCGATCAAAGAAAAAAATAAATCTGTCCCGGTTTTCCCCTGGTTAGTCACAGGCATGCAGCGACGCCTATATTCTGATCGTGCTATCTAGTTTTCTGTGGATGAACGAAACAAAGGAAAAAATATCCAAAGCGTCCTGCTCTGCCATTGGCCACCGGACTTTTGGTGCGTGTGCAGTTGGGTTGCGCACAGCTCCGAACAATCCTACAAGCATGCTTGTAAGGCCTTTCTGTTCGCTAATTTCTGTGTCGGTGGAAAGGCTGTTTACCGCCAAAATCGGCTTCTTTGTCGAAAAAGCTTCATTGAATAAATCAGCGCCATCACTGGTCAGACCTGAAATTTCACGAATCCGTTCGGCCACACCTTTAACTGCTTCCAACACAGCATGAAAGTAATTTTCATCAAGCAGCTCTGCTCGACAGTACTCGAAGACCTTTGTATGGGCTCCGCGATCTTCTAGTTTAGCCCTTAGTGCATTAGCCCTTGCTCTGGCTCCAGTAATCGTAGTTTCTTTTGCCGTCCGGATTACTTTTCCGTCCTCGCGCACTCCAAATCCAGTAAATGCCAAGACGACATTCAGTTCAGAGCGTCGCCATTCGAAGGCTTCTTTGTTTCGGGCGTAGCTGACGGGATTCAGCGCCCGGTTTATGAACATGATCAGATGGTTGCCAACCTGGTGCTTATTTTGAGTTGCCACCAAAGCATTGAACAGACGCTTCCATTTGGTCATCTCCGGAGATGTGTCGAGAGCCTTGCAGTCTTGAAGCAGATATCCGATTTCTGTCCCCGTAAGGCCACGCTCGGTATCCGCCAGCACCCTACATGCAGCTTCCAACTGTTGAGCGTTGAATAGAGGTATATGATCCATAACTTTACCGACTAACGCTGAAATAAACACGCGTAAGCGCGTCCGGTGGAGGGCCGCAGGCCCGGAACGAACTGGAGCTAATGGTTAGATGCCATAAGCCCGCTCAACTTTTGCTACTCGAACTTTGAATTCAGAGTACCAGGCTTTATGACCGAGGCGCTGGGCTTCAAGATACTCAGTGTTTTTCTTCCAACTTTTGATGGATTCCTCGCTGGCCCAGTACGAGACAGTAATACCGACATCCTCACGGGCTGACTCTATACCAAGAAACCCATCTTGTTGTGCTGCCAGCTCCAGCATTCTGTCAGCCATTACACCGTAGCCATGATCGCCTTCAGTGCGAGTTGAGCTGAAAATTACTGCGAAGAAGTTCCTCGGGGTCAGGTCTTGCGTTTTGCCTCTCGAACAAACTCGCTTATAAAGTTCCTCGGGGTCAGGTCTTGCGTTTTGCCTCTCGAACAAACTCGCTTACGCGAGAATAATGCAGACTGAGACGATTACAACGAAAAGACAAGGCAGGGGCAAAACACAAGACCTGACCCCGGCACCAGCCCTTAGCCAAACGTGAAGCGGTTTATGAACGAGCAAAGAGCCTCAATCCCAGGCGTTGGTCTGGTGATACTCGAAACTGGGAAGTCGCCGGAGCCGTATCGCTCAACCCTGGAAAATTGCAGGAAATTGAGCGCAATAAACAGGCTGCTTAAACGCAGCTATTTGGACAACTGGGTTGCAAATCACCGCCGAGCTTTTCGGCTGGCTTGAAGCGCAGCGGAAAACCAGTCCGAAACAGCGCTTTGTTATGGTTTAAGCCACTCCAATAAACCCGCAGCTATCAAACTTGCAACAATAGCCTGCCCATTTGTCCAAAGAAAAATTGATTTTGAGTCCTTAAATAACTCAGTATTCTTATTGACTGTGTCGGACTGCTTTTTATCATCACCTTTTGTTACATCAAATATCACATCTTCACCAGAGATACCGGAAAGCTTTTTAAAGACTTTCTGAGCTTTTAATCCACCAACATTCATTAGTATGGACAAAATAAGTTTTGAAAAAATAATTAATGAGACAAAAGCAGGCAGAACAAGCTTTTCTTCCAATATTTCAGGGATAGTAAAAGCAAAGTAAGTCAAAATAAATACAGCAGCAGCGGAGTATGAGTAGTGGACAGTTCTTGCGACTTGGATTTTGTGTTTCTTTAAAAACTCATACCCACCAGAAAGAAGTTTGGGTTGCTTCTGCCCCGAATGCCAATCTTCAACGACTCTCATAATATCTTTGCTAAGCTTGTCATTAACATGATCTGTTCGACAAAAGACAGGGCACATTAAATTTTCAATATTGTCTAGCTCGTCTGATTCATTTGAAGCCATTAACTGAAGTAAATTCCCTGGTTTTATACCCTTAGCAATTCTTATAAAGACAGAGTGCTTTAATGGATTCCCTGAATCAAAGTCCTCGTACAAGAAATTTATCTTGATCGTCAATTCTTTTGTTTTATCGGGCTCATTCCATGCATAAGATTCGAAATCTGAAAAAGGCTTTTCTACAAAATCCTTTTCAAACCCAATACCAATAAGGATGGTAGAATCTCGAACATGAGCAAGCTTTAATTGTTCGCGGATATCATTTACCAAAATTATTACATCGCTTTTTGATACCTGTATTGCCCCTTTAAAAGGCCTAGATCTTGTGGTCGTTTCCCCGTGCAACATGTAGAAGATATGCTTTAATCGCTCAGAATTTACCTCAATGGATAACGATCCCGACTCACTTGACACTTCATTTTTAGTTATTAATGTCTTACTCATTTCAGTAAATTCCTCGTGCTTTAACTTTAAGGCCATAACGCTGAACGAAGCGGCGCGTCTAACGCGTCCGCCTTCCGTGACTTGTTATATTATTTGAACTTCTGCTTTGCATGATGTGGCAAGATATAGACACCCTGAAGCAGATGGTCGACCACATCAAATGCCAGACCTAAGTGAGCGTTTGAATGAGGCTTCACCTCATGAGCCGCTGCATTCCCTAAGACTCGCAGTTTATGCAGGATATCCGCACCTTCTTGTGTTAATACGCCCTGGCCGACCAAATCGTTTATTTGATTATTAAGGGTTCGACCGGAAGCTTTCTTGTCTTTACAAACTGTTTCAATTATTGCTCGAATCCCAATACCAGTGAGCACCGGACTGCCGATATTCAAGGCACCCAAAGTTTCTGAGTAAATTCTATTTAGGCTCTCGGGGAGTAAATGATCATCGCTAAGGCCAACGCGGTTCTTTTCGGGGTTCGGATAAAGCTCCTCCCTTTTCAAATACTCAGGTTCCCAACCATCCTTGCCTTCGACATAACCTATATCTTCAGAATTTATGTGAGTTTTTCGGAAGATTATAGATTCGCAGCCCTGACACTGAATGATTTGATACGAATCATCCCAACCAAAGATGAACTCATCGTCAGCTTCTTCGCGCCCAGATAAATCAACATCCGACAAAATTTGATGCCGTGTTGATTGTCTGCACCTGCCACAAGTTGAATTTATTACTTCCCCAGAGTGCTTTCCCTTCTCGATAGCAATGCCCAAGCTGCGTATTCCAGACCAAGGTTGCCACTGATTCCAGACGAAGCCTGCCACCCATTCCACGCGAAAGCTGCCACTGATTCCACGGCAAAGCTGCCACCCCGGCAGGTTGCCTGGTTCGCCCCATCAAAACCGTCCGGCGCGGGATAACTTAACGGTACTCTGAGTCTTTTCATCCGGAGAAGATCAGATGCCAGCAAAGAGGTTATCCATGCGTAAGATCAAAGAAGTCCTTCGCCTGAAATGGGAGCGAGGGCTAAGTAATCGACAGATTGCGGCGGCCTGCGGCGTCAGCCGCCCCACGGTAAGCGAGTATCTTCGGCGTTTGGCCGAAGCCGGTCTGAACTGGCCATTGCCGGAGGATCTGGGTGAGGCTCAGCTGGAGCAGCTGTTGTTCCCGCCCCCTCCAGACTTGCCGGCTCAGGTTCGGGGCATACCGGACTGGAAGCAGATTCACGATGAACTGAAGGGTAAATACGTCACTCTGTTCCTGCTCTGGCAGGAGTACCGGCAGGCAAACCCAGAGGGGTATCAGTACAGCTGGTTCTGCGAGCGCTACCGGGCCTGGCAGGGCAAGTTGGACCTGGTGATGCGCCAGGACCATAGAGCGGGTGAGAAGCTGTTTGTGGACTACGCCGGCCAGACCGTGCCCGTCATTGACCGCACCACCGGAGAGGTCCACGAGGCGCAGATCTTTGTGGCGGTTATGGGCGCTTCCAATTACACCTACGCCGAAGCCACCTGGAGCCAGAAGCTGCCGGACTGGATTGGCTCCCACATCCGGGTCTTCGAATTCCTCATGGGAGTGCCTGAACTGGTAATCCCCGATTATGTGCCCGGGCACATAATCGGGGTTATGTTCCCAACTCCGTTATGTTCCGTTCCCCGCAGAAGGCCTCTAAATCACAGGGGGCGCCCTTTCTAACGGGCACATAACGAAAGGCTCCGTTCTGGCGCATGATCTTCTTACCACC
>RJWC01000214.1_pt1 | contig 42769 bp, 40 predicted proteins | sample 2174211 | NCBI WGS metagenome assembly RJWC01 (sample SAMN10236717, study PRJNA496047) | synthetic metagenome | isolation source: mock community containing 12 organisms: Thioclava sp. ES.032, Psychrobacter... | place: USA: Walnut Creek | collected 2015-10-01 | reverse complement strand
TGGCATGTCTCAACTAATTGGCTTGAAGGATTACATTTGTGTGTTAAACTCATGGTAGCAGATATATTTTCGAGCAACCGACCCGATGACTTTTTTTAGTCTATTTTCATTTGTCATAATCTAATTTGTGCGAACAGCGGGCGTTTTTAGGGTTATGTGCTACGAATAGATTAGCAACACAGTTAAGGTGCTTTGCTAGTTTATAGTTGGTTATCTTCACAAAAGTAGGCTAGCATACTGCTTATCTGCTACACCCCCTTTTTTAAGGTAAGTATTTATATGAAAGTTTTCTTTTCTGCAATTTTCGTTTTTTTAACTTCAATCATATTTATAAATTCATCACAAGCAAATGACCAATCTGTTTCGTGCTATCAAACAGCATGGGAGCATCCGGAAAAAGGTGGGTTAGGGCTAACTAGAGGAATGGCGCTTGATCTCTGCAAAGGAGCACCTGTTGCAAAGGAAGTTTTACAATGCTATCGAAAAGCATGGGAGCATCCGGAAAAAGATGGATTAGGACTATCTAGAGGAATGGCCGTTGATCTTTGCAAAGGGGTCTCACAATCGAAAAAAGTAATTAGTTGCTATCAAACAGCATGGGAACATCCGGAGAAAGGTGGGTTAGGGCTAACTAGAGGAATGGCGGTTGATTTCTGTAAGTAATAGCATACCTATGGCGAACCAATCAGGTACTTTTAACGGTTCGGTTCCCTAGTAAGGACTTGAAAGTTTATCTATAGCTAAGTGATTTGAATATGTATAGGTTCTTAGGTTTAATCAGCATAGCTTAAGTTAGTTTAAGCCTGTGATTTTTCAAAGCTAAGTAATATCAGTGCGGCATTTATGAAAGAGTTAGTTGAAAGTGTTAGTAGTTTAATATCTAATGAACAATATTAGACATCCCACCAAATATTTGTTCCTGATAAAGACAGAGATAATATGAAAAAAGCAATCCTCTTGGTTTTGTTGTTTGCGTTTAGTAGCTTTAGTTATGCAGTTTCCATTGATAAAAATTTATTAAATAAAGCTAAATCAGGCGATCGAGTTTCTCAAGAAGAAGTCGCTAAATTTTACGAGTTTTCTGGAGAAGAAGGTGAGTCTTTGTCTTGGTTATATACAGCTTTCGAGAACGGATCTGGTTATGCTGCTGGTAAGATTGCAAAAGCTTACTATGAGGGGTCAATGGGTTTAAAAAGAGACCGTTATGAAGCCTGGTCTTGGTATAGAAAAGGAGCTAACTTGAGTGATAGAGACTCTTTACTTTTTATGTCCAACGACTATTGGGAAAGAGGTAGTAGTACTAATCAAAAAATTGCATTTCAACATTTAGTCCAATGCATAAGTGAACTAAAAGATTCGGAATGTAATGTTCGATACGCAAAACTGCGCAGGTCTGTAAGTGGTAACCTTGACACAAGTGCGCTCGAAGCAGTACAAAGAGCTGAAAAAATGGGGTATCCAGAAGCATATACTGAATTAGCGTTCTATTACGAAAATGGTTATATCGTAGAGAAAGACATTAGTAAGGCTTATAGTTATCTTCAAAAAGCGGCTTCAAAAAATGAAAAGAATGCCTTAGAAAAGATAGGTGAGGCATACCTCCATGCGCATAAGTATGGACTTAATAAAGATGAGAAGAAAGGTGTAGATGCTCTAGAGAAAGCAGGTGTCTTAGGAAACGGGGCAGCTTATAGAACGTTGGGTGATTATTACTTCGCGGATAAAAAAAATACAATCAATCTAAATAAAGCCATTAATTATTATCAAAAAGGGGTCGCATTGGATAATCCCTATGCAGCTTGGAATTTAGCCTCTCTTTATAGCGAGTATTCCGATAATTTAGGAAGAAGGCAAAGCTCCTATTGGAAGGAAATGGCAAAACTTATGACTTTAGCAGCAGACGCTGGATTGCTTACAGCTCAATTAGAGCTAGCCTCATCTTATAATAAAGGAGAGATGGGCTTGTCTTCTAGATCAAAAGCTAAATACTATTATGAGCTTGCTGCAAAGCAGGGATCGGGTGAAGCTAAACTCAAACTTAAAGGTTTTAACTAATCTCTATGAAGAAGCTAACCTCTCTTATTTTGCTGACATTCTCTTGTCAAGTCTCATATGCCAGCTGGTATACAAACTATGACTCTGCTGGGAGAATGGTTTCTATTTCCAGTGAAAAAGCACTTGCTTATGATGTGTCCTTATTAAAGGATCAATATATATTTTTGAATAAAAACCCAAAAGCAGCAAACAATAAAAATATGTACTCTAAAGAAGAGGTTATGAAAGTTGGAGATACTTACATTTTTAATGAAAGTGCAAGTAAAGGCCTCAAAACTTCAAATAAAGATTTCAGATTTGATAGAGTCATCACTGTAGAAGAACAAATGAAAGACGATCGACGAGTCGTAAAATCTGTTTTAAATGAGAGTGGTGTCAGCCGCAATGTTGGAAAGACTGATATTGACGAGACTAGACCCATGTTAATCTATAAGCCATATGCTGCGATTATGCGATACTCAATTTTGAATAAATCTAATCAAGTTGTAGAAAGCTGGTCAGAAAAAAGCCCTATGCAGTACCTAACTATTGAAGACTGCAACAAAGAAATACCTAAATATAGAAGGATAGCTCAGAACAACTTAAATAATTCTTTTTTCGTTAAATCCCAACTACTCAAGGGCAAGACAAGTGTTTCTTGTTCCAAAGTTAATAAATAAATTTAGGTTTAAAAGGTAAAATATGAATAGTGAAAGTAAACATATCGTTGAATTCTCATTGAGAACTTTAGTTAGATTTTTAGAGTTAGAGGGAATAAAGGCAAGCGAGCTTGTTGATAGACATTCAGGTAAAGTTCTCGGTAATGAACTAGGATATGATGATGGTTTGCCACCTCAAGATAAGGGTAAGGCCTTAGAGCTTATCAAATCTTGTAAACCTTCTAATTAAAAAATTAGACTCTTAGTAGGTGTCCAAATTTGAGAGTATCCTGAATTTTGTGTAAGTATTGCTACAAGATAAAGGGCAGTTACACAGAATTCGGGATGGTCTCTTATATGAGCAATATCTTCTAAAAGATTTAAGACCTAAGAAATAGTATCCTTATTCTTACTTGTTCTCTGGCAAATCAAACATACCAAGTAGATAAGGAGCAGAGTCTCCTCCTGCGAATGTTTCATACCCAGCACCATCTCCAGTTACTACGCCACAGAAATTCACTTCTGAGCTAGGCAAAATATCACCAGAAGACCCTACTGCTATCACGCTTACATAGCCACGAAATGCAGCATACACAAATGCTTGAGTTAATGGGGGGTTGATAGAACGATCAACTTCAATTTTGTGTACCGTTCCCGTAAAACAAAAGCGTTTACCAGTCTCAGTAAAAATATCTTTTTTTATCATTTCATAGCTAGTTTCAGGAATGCTATTCAGATCTTCCCAAGTCATACCAACTATCCCATCCCAAAGTATCAAATTTCTAAGTAACTCTGAAATATCACTGTTGTTTGAACCTGAGTCTATAGAGTCTTTATTGTTATAGAGAGCAATAGCAGAAGCTAAAGTAGGAGCTTCTTGTTTTAGCTTCTTTATTTGATTTTCACTTAGAACTTCTTCAGCTGTTGTTTTTGGCTTAGCTGCCATTACTGGCTTAGATAACATTATGGGTTTAGCTACTATTGCTTCACTGGGCTTAGTAGAAGTAGTGTTTAAATCAGTTTCTACTGTACTGTCGCTTGAACATGCAAACAGGAAAAGTGTAGTGACAATCAAAAATAGACGTTTATACAAGATAATATTTCTCTCAATTAAAAAAACTATTCAACCATTCTATATCATTTCCAAAAATTAGAAAGACTGCCGAATATACCTCAAAGAGACCAGTGACAAATGGCTTCTTCTATCCAAAGTCATTTGTCATAACGTCTGTTTTATAGGAACAATAGGTGTTTTTAGGGGATTCATGTGAGTTGCAGACTGGATTATATTCACAAGAAAACAAGAAAGGTTACTGGTATAGTCACGCTTAAATTAAAAATAGACGATAAAACTAGCTCATAACAGACTTTTGATTAAAAACTAATTGGGTTCAATTCAACTTGCTAGCTTATCCAGTATCTTGATTGATACCTTCTCTTACTCTTATAAAGCTCGTAAGGCTTATAATTAGCCTATATAAGGCGTTATAATACTATTCCTATGCAATGGTAGCTTAAATAAATTATAAGCTCTTATAAAGGCTATTAGAGCCATGTAGAATACTAATGATTAATTCATGTAAATTATTGATTATTGAATATAGATTAGCTTATCGTTATCAAAAGTTAAATAGTTAACATAGTCTCCATAAATCCATTGTTCAAGTTTACCTAGCTCATCAGTTGTCACGTTGGTGTATTCTGGTTTCCCCCAGTGAGTTTTAGTTAGCACTTGGTTTGGAGTCATTCCCATTTTAGCCCCAACATCAATATTATTGCCGTTTCTGAATACAGTCTCACTTTTATCAGGAACTAGACCCTTCATTCTTCTATTGGTTTGATAAACTTGAAGATATGCTGTCGCGCCCCTAGCACTACTCCTTTGAATCTGAGCAGCAAGCATTGCTCTCTTATCATTACCATAAAATTCTTCGATAGTATCTGTAATATGAATTGTGCTCATAGAACCATTTTCATGTACAAAAGTAACTTCACCTGCAAGAGCCTTAACAGCACTCAAGGCGAACAAAGAACAAAATAGTATTTTTAGTATCATTTTCCTATAACCTTTAATTTATTTTCTTAATTCGGCTGTTTGGTAGTAGTGATAAATAACCATAGCGATCTCACAGACGTTATAAGAGGTTTTGGTATTATTAAGCTACAAACACCATGGAATGGTATAACAAACGATTATAGGGCTATATGTGTGCTATATATAGATATCACCAATGCCTAGCATTACCGACTGTAAGTATTTTAATTAGCTTATCGTTATCAAAAAGCAAAAATCCATGATAGTCATAAGACCACAAATCAAGTTTGCCATACTCATCAGTAATTGCTCTCGTTATGTCAGGCTTTCCCCAATACGTCTTATCTAAGACTTGATTTTGAGTCATTCCAATTTTAGCACCGACATCCCTTTTGCTAGCGTCACCAACCTTAAACACCACTTCACTTTTATCATGTGTAAGGGGCTTCTTTTTTCTAGATTCTTGCAGGTTTTTTAGATTTAATCTTGCTGTTTCATTTTTTAGTGTTGCTAATTCTTCTTTATTGGATTTTTCTTCATCATTATCGTTAATATAAATATAATGGTTATCATTAATTTCAGCATAGCCATTGCTTGCAATAAGTAAAGATATTGCTAGTAAGATAAATTTCATTTTATATTCTCATAAGTCTGTATTTCAGTAGAAAATAACGCCTATATATGCGTACTATGCTTAACATTTCGTAATAAAATATCGCTATAAGCCTTGATGATACTAGGCTTTCGATTTATCGAATAGGCAAAACCTGATTGTCTGATTGAACACTAAGGTTACATGAACTTACGTAATTTAACCCATCATAAAAGCTGATCGCTATCTCTACCACTGTTGAGCATAGCCGTGTAAGATCATATAAAAGGATAGGGTCATATTTAAAATATCTAGGACAATCTACAAGTTTTCCCTTGCTGCCTACAACATCCTAATCACCACCAAAAGAAGAAAAAGAAACCACCCTTATTTTCTTTTTTAGCCTTTTTGTCTTTAAGTTTCTGAAACTTCTTCTTTCTTTTTAAATACTCTCTGCTTCCTACTTTAGGTAACGGCTTAGTGCTCATGTTGATTCCTTATAATATTCTTTAATAAAAACTTCATTGCTCGGAGTGATAGCATCATATTTTCCAACAGTCATTACTAGTACCAATTATGCAAGTCTATCTATTAGCCTTCTCTTATCACTCGATAAACCGTTGATACATTAACCCCAACTGCATTCGCTATCTCATCTTTAGTCATATTGTTTTTACTATTTAATTCTAAGATACGTTTATTTTTTGCCGTATTAGCTGTCTTACCATTAGGCTTATAACCGCTGTTAGCTAAACCTTGTTTAATACGTTCTCTTCTTTTGTCATTATCTAACTTTGCCATAGTAGCTAACAAATCGATCAACATATTATTTACTACAGCTAGTATCTCTCCAGTCATACCATCACTGATTGTATGAGTAGTAGGTAGGTCTGCAACAACTAGCCTTAATCCCTTATCTTTGATTCTTTGCTTTAAGATAGCGAAGTTTTCTTGTGATAGTCGGCTGAGTCTGTCTACGCTTTCTACTAATAGAATATCGCCTTGATTAGCGTTATCAAGTAACTTGTTTAGTGCTGGTCTATCTAGCTTAGTTCCACTATAGTTCTCAATATACTCAACATAGCTATCATCATAACTTTTGCTAAAGCTAATCAAATCAGTCAATGCTCTTTTAGCGTCTTGATCTTTGGTACTAGCCCTCACATAGATTCTGACTGTCATAACATTACCTTATCTTTTAGACTTATATTTTAATGTTCAGCGATAATACTATCATTTAATAACTAAAAAAAGTCTAATGATAGGGTTATTATCATTTAATTATTTTATATTTTATGTATAGTCTAATGGTAGGGTACTTGAAGTGGTTCCATTATAGCGGTCTATTTTAAGTAGTCTGTTAATAGGTTTAAAGGGTGAAATAACTGGTTCCACTGGGGTATACGCTAAAATAATAATTACGTGTATTTTATATTTATCATAAAATAAATAAGAGAGAGTAAAATTGTGGATAAGAGCGGACATAACATAGCTGTAGAAGCTTCTGTAATATTTTCAGATGGGTATACGGGCTTACATGGTCGAGAAGAGTATAACGACGCTGTTGCTCACATTTACGATTTGATATTCGCATCATATACTTTGTTGAAGAATGATAGTTTTGCCCCCTCTCTTTTTTTATCAATCACAATATTTGAAGAAATTGCCAAAATAAAAGCTGGATATATGCGTGCAGCACAGCAAAAAGATTTACTAAAAGTAAAACGAGGAAAAGATCATCTCTTTAACCATGGTATGAAACATAAAATTGCAATATCACATGTTTATCTAATTGGTGACCGCATAGCTAATAGTATTGGTGCTGATAGAGCTGAGGAGATTTTCGAAGGCTATAGTTCTGGCGCATATTCATCACTAAGGGAGAAATCACTGTATTTTGCGCGGGATAATGAAAGTTTACATATTCCATCAAAATATATTGATTCTAATCTAGCTGCAGAGCATTTGTTAATAGCCGTTGAAATTTTTGTTGATGAGTTTTGGGGTATGACTACAAGTGCATCGACTATATGCGATAAGGCTAATGAATTCTATATAAAAGTGGAAACTATCCTTAAGAATATGCAATAAACCAATTAGGAGAGATTATGAACTTTATCGGCGATGAACCAAATAGTATAGAACCATTATGGCGATACTTTAAAACAGAAAGGCTAATAGATTTTTTGATCACTGGTGAGTTGTACTTTGCTTCAGCTCGTGAGTTTGATGATAAGTTTGAAGGAGCTGTAGCTATAGTATCTCCAGAATACAAAATAGATCCACGTTATGCGAAAACTGAAGGTACTGAAAAAGCTTTTGAAGAATTAAAACGTTTAATCAAAGTAAGTTGTTGGCATAGATCCTTGTACGAAAGTGATGCCATGTGGCAGTTATACGCCGATAAGTGGAAGGGTGTAGCTATACAAACCAACTTGGATAAGATAAAAAAATCCATACAACCGTTTAGATTAAACCCTAAGTACGCTGAAGAAAATCTATGTGTTGGCAATGTCAAATATATTGATCTTACCAAAGGAAAACTGAAAGTTAGTATGATAGAGCGGTTTTGGCATAAGCATACTGCTTTCGACTGGGAAAAAGAATTTCGGATAGGTATTTCTCTTCGATTGGCAGAAGAGTTTGGAGTAAATATACCTGAGCACGGTATAAAAGTTAAATTTGAAATAACCGATCTGATTGAGCGAATTCATCTTGGACCATTTCTATCGAACGCAGATATTGAGAAGGTTCGAAAAATAGCTATTGAAAAGGGTATCGGTGATCGAGTAGATATATCAAGCTTGAAAGGCACACCACGATATACATGAGTTAGATAGAACAATTCTTACGCTTAGCTAAAAGGACACTTTAAACTTTATGATTGATAATCCATATCCTGATAAATGGCAAGACCTTCAATTAGGTGTGAAGAGAATATTTCGCAATGTTGGCTTGTCGTCAGATATTGAGGTAAATATACCTACCCCACGTGGCTCTGTTAATGTTGATGTTTTCGCGATCGATGGACTGAGCTTGGACAATATCAAATATATTGTAGAATGCAAAAACTGGGGTTCATCTATACCTCAATCCGTCGTACATTCCTTTACGACTGTTATGCATGAAACTGGCGCTAATATTGGGTTTATTATTTCTAAACGCGGCCTACAATCTGGCGCAAAAGAATATACGAGAAGTACAAACATTGTTGGTTTAACTTATTTAGAGTTTCAGCAACGATATTTCGAAGCTTGGTGGACAAGATATTTCTGTCCTCGTGTAGGGGATGCTGCGGATCGTGTTTTACAGTACACTGAAGAATTTAATCGTCACCGTGATAAAGAGTACAACAAGCTTTCTCAAGAAAGTAAGGATTTATTTGATCGGTTACGTTCAGAGTATCGTGTATCTTCATTTATGTTGGCAATGTTTAATATGCCAAGTATAAGTCCTATGCTAGATACTGGTACTTTACTTAATGTACCTTCCGACCTTAAAAGTTTTAAAATAGAGGTCTTATCCAATATTACACCAGGAGTCACATGGTATGCCTCGACTTTTCGAGAGTTGTTAGATGGTGTCTTACAATATTTCCTAGATGCGGAAGAGGATTTCAACTCGATATTTGGAAGGTATATTTTTGATACAAAGCCAATTAGTGGAGTTGGAGAAGATGGACCATCTATTTAAATGTCTGTTTAAGATAAGAAGCTTTGCTTTAGGTGAACTAGCAGGCTCAAAAAAGCATCAGTACTTATTACAAAGGCTACGTTTCGATGCCTGTATAGCGCACCAATCACGAATAGAATATGTATGGTAAGTACACCATGAAGTACACTATGAATATTTCAGCTATTTAAAACGTTGATATCATTAGCCTACAGCCAAATATTCAAGTCCTCACTAGGGAACCGTATTATTAGGCTGTTTTGAACATATCTTTTTGGGCATAGTTCAGGCTCACTAAAATGATTGCATAAGACTGGTATGACAAAGAAAACAACAGATTGCTTGATGCAAAGAATTATTTTGTTTCGATTGCGGCATATTCAGAAAAGTATTTCTCGATAGGAATTAATGCTAACTTTAACCCTCGGAGGGATGAGAACGACATAACTGGATATATTACACTTCCTTTACTCATCGTACTAAAGAAGACATCCGCATCTTGGCGATCGGCGTACAGCTCAGGGTCCTTTAATCTCTTTTCTTTTCTGTTCTTTACTCTCATATTCCACTCTTTCTGATTACTTGTTATAAAAAAAACTGTATCAGTATCAACATGCTTTTTAGGCATCCCATGAGCAATAAGATGTCTAATTTCTATATTTTCATTGGAGATAAAGAGTTTCTAACATCATTAAGTAAGACTTTGAAATCCTCGTCAGACATAGATTTTAAGGCTTTAAGACCGTCAAAAGCAGTCGAAGTATTAATATCCAAAGCATTACCAGCCTCTGAAACAAGAGATCTACCATCTATAAGAGATAAACCACGTCTAAAACGCTTATTAATTTTACGTCTAAACATAAAACCCCATTATCAAATAGTACGGTATAACACTAATCGAATTATTAAAGCGATAAGAAAGCCAGTTGATAGAAAAAGCTTAGTTCATAAGAACTAATGCTAAACCTTCCCACCCACGCCTTTAAACTTCTCAACGAAAGTAGCTATTTTCTCTAGAACACTTTGCTTCTTGGTTAAGTATTGCGGATTGAGTGGACTCAGCTTAGGCAAGATAGCATTCAGCTCTGTGCCGTTTTCACTAGCATACTCACGTTTTAGCGAGGCAGTAATATAACGCTTAGCGGCATCTTCATTCAGGTTTTCAGCGGTAATCATATCTTTGACTTCACGTTGCTGCTCTAACTGAGCATAGCTAAAGAAGGCATCAATGATGCTGGATTTATCAGGGATGTTATCCAAATTGGTTTGATTAATGAAATCAACCACTAGGCTCTCTTTGGCACGGTTACCAATACTTGCGCGAATCAAACGACGTACTTCTTCCACCAAGGCCGACTTGTCTTTGGTGTTTTTATTATGCTCAAAAATCAACTCAAGGATATAATCAAGGTTGATCTCTTGTGATTTGAGCAAATCTATTTCAAAAACCACATCATCCCAATCAATCGAAGACTCTCCCTGTTGGTCAGCTGCTTTTTCACGACGAAGCCAATCACGTATGTCGTTATAGGCAGAACGGTAATCTTGTACGGTACGTTCAGCAGGCACTTTAATGGCTTGCATCGCGGCTAAGTCATCGTCGTTTAAGTAATGCTCATCCTTAAACGTCTCAATCGCCTCAGCATCGTTCACATCCAAGTCTTGCAGTGCTTTTAGCCCTGCAAATTCATCATAGTTTTGTAAGATATTCTCGACGCGCAAATACTCACCGAATAACTTAGCAAAGTCTTTTTTGTCGGACTCTTTAACAATCTCATCGGGATTAGGGAAGCGCTGTTGCAGCTCTTTGACCACTTCCAAATAACCACGGCGCGCTTTGCCTGTGGCGATATCGGTAAAGCCTTCTAAATATTCTTTATAGCTCTTCTCTAGCACCACGTTTTTAGTGTTTTTATCACCAAACAAGGTAATAGCATCAATGGTTGCCTTTTCTAAGTCTCGAAAGGTCACGATGTTGCCAAAGGTCTTAGTGGCATCATAGATACGGTTGGTACGTGAGAACGCTTGCATTAAGCCATGATAACGCAGGTTCTTATCCACGAATAGAGTGTTCAAGGTAGGCGCATCAAAACCTGTCAGGAACATACCAACGACAACCAGTAAATCCACCTCCTGATTGATAACACGCTCTGCAAGGTCACGGTAGTAGTTTTGGAAAGACTTACTATCTACGCCATAATTGGTCTTAAACATGCCGTTATAATCACTAATAGCGCTGCTTAAAAACTCTTTAGCGCTGCTGTTCATTGCCGTCGGCTCAAAGCCTTCATCGGGAATGTCCCCCAATGCGTCTTGTTCTTCGTTAGCGGCATAAGAGAAGATGGTAGCGATCTTTAATGGTTTATCGCTGTCCTTTTGCAAGTGGTTCAAGGCTTCATAATAGGCTTTAGCCGCATCAACGCTACTGACGGCAAACATGGCATTAAAGCCTTTGCCCCCTGATTTTAAGCGGTGGGTTTTTTGTCTAAAGTGCGTTAACACATACTTTGATATCTCATTGATACGATCAGGATGCAGTAACAGCTGCTTGTTCTCTGCTGCGGTAAGTTTCGTCTCGTTCTGTTCAGTTTCAATGGCGCTAAACTGTGGGCGTACATCGTTATAGTCCACTTTAAACTTCAAAACCTTTTCATCACGAATGGCATCAGTGATGACATATGAATGCAGTTCATGACCAAACACACTGGCGGTAGTCTCTGCCCCTAAAGCGTTCTCCGGAAAGATAGGCGTGCCCGTAAAACCGAACTGATAGAACTTTTTAAACTTCTTTTTCAAGTTTTTTTGTGCTTCACCGAATTGGCTACGGTGTGCTTCATCAAAGATAAACACTACTTGCTTACCATAGATGGGCAAATCGCCTTCACCTTTGATTAAGTTATTCAGCTTTTGAATGGTGGTCACGACGATTTTATTATCGTCTTTATCAAGGTTAAGTTTTAGACCTGCGGTACTGTCTGAGCCATTGACACTCTCAGGGGAGAAGCGCTGGTACTCTTTCATGGTTTGGTAATCCAGATCCTTACGATCTACCACAAAAAATACTTTATCAATAAATTCGAGCTCAGTCGCCAAACGTGCAGCTTTAAAGCTGGTTAGTGTCTTTCCTGAGCCTGTGGTATGCCATATATAGCCCCCACTCTCAAGGCTGCTCCACTTTTTGGCTTGGTAGGCGCTGTTTATCTTCCACAAAATACGCTCAGTGGCGGCAATCTGATACGGACGCATCACCAATGAGGTGTCGCTTATATCAAAGACGGTGTAATGCATCAGCACGTTCAATAAGGTGTTTTTTTGGAAGAAAGTAGCGGTAAAGTCTTTTAGGTCTTTGATTAAGGTGTTGTCTGATCTCGCCCAATTCATGGTGAAATCAAAGCTGTTTCTATTGCGCTTAGTGGTGTTGGCAAAGTAGCGTGTGTCTGTACCGTTTGATATCACAAACAGCTGTATATACTTATATAGGGAGTTATCAGAGTTAAAGCTTTCTTTGCTATAACGATGCACTTGGTTGAAGGCTTCACGAATGGCAACGCCACGTTTTTTAAGCTCGACTTGCACCAATGGCAAGCCATTCACCAAAATAGTGACGTCATAACGATTTGCCTGTGTGCCTGTTTGGGCAAACTGTTTGATCACCTGTACTTTATTGCGTGGGATGTTTTTCTTATCCAATAGCGCGATATTCTGAAGACGTCCGTCGTCAAACACAAAATCATGGATATGGTCATCATGAATCTTACGGGCTTTATCGGTACTGTTGTCGCTAGGGTTATCGAGGTAGTCCATCACAAAGCGTTGCCACTCAACGTCTGTGAACTTCATATTATTTAAGGTTTGCAGCTGCACACGTACGTTGGCCAACATGGTTTTGGGTGAGTTTAAATCAGCGACAAACTCATAGCCTTGATTGTCTAAATCCTTGAGCAACTCGCGCTCTAAATCGTCTTCGGTTTGATAGCCACCATCGGGCTGATCACACTTGGTATATTTATTGAGGACGATAAAATTGTTCGATTCCGCAATCGTGTTGGTGTGTTCAGTCATCTTATTCTTCTTCCTTCTTCCAGAATCCATACTCATTAATCAAATAATCTACCATTTGTTTTAGCTTCTCTTTATCATTTTCTTCAATTTCAGCAGTTTCTTCACCGGCATGTGCGGAATGACTAGAAATATTAACAATTCTATTTGCAAATGGATCCGGGTTCCCATCAACAGTTTTAAGAAGGAGATCAGGCCATTTCTTGTACCCAAGAAATGTTGCTGTTTTTTCTAAAATATTTCTTAAGAAATTAAAATGATATTTTCTTATTTGATCGCTTGCGATGGCATTTTTTATTTCAGAAAGTAAGTACAAATGATATGAAAAAGGAATAATATTAGACAGTTCTTCTAATTCAGCCGATCCATCACTATTTTTACTCAGGCGATAGTTCTGAAATTGGTTTTGTTTATAAATCAACTCTCTATCTTCAGCATCCGGTCTTTTATATAGCTTATTATTAAATTCATTTAGTAGAACGTTGTAGAAAAGCGGGTTGTGGGTCGTAACGATGAATTTCAGAGGCTGCGGTGCAGACTTAATCAAAAGTGCAAGATCAACTGCCAGCTCAATCAAGTGATTTTCATCTAACGAACTTACAGGATCGTCTATAAAAATGTATTCCAAAGTATTAAAAGCATCTGTGGAGCGATTCATTACATCTTCAATATCTAATTCAGAAAATACCTGCTCTAACAAGGAGTAAAATACACTCCAAATGAAGTTACTTTCCTCACCTTTTGAAATTTTAAGGTTTTTTAAGCTTTGGTTATTACCACTTTCAAGCGAAAAATCTACTTCGGAAAAATCTGGACTGAAATTTGGTGTTAATTTACTATTACTATAACGCTGAAAATTAGTTGTGATATTTCTATCTTGTCCTTGTTCCTTAAGCAACCAAAGTAACCAGTCAGTAAAAGTATTAGACTGAATTTTGAGTTTTGGTTTTACATCGAAATCTAAATCATTATCCCAATAGAACAAATCTTCCGTAAAAGCACTGTAATAGAGAATCTTAGTACGAGCAGGCTCTACTTGCTCATCATCATCTTCACTAATGGATTTGGGTACAACAAGCTCTTTAAACCTCCTTGAAAGTCGAGTTTTACCTGTACCATTAAAAGCATAAATGAGTTGAACTTTTTTATTAGATTTTTTAAGTTCTTTGGCGATTTCTTCTAATGATTTACTCATTTTATGCATCACCTTCTACTTTAGGAAAACTCAAAAGTAGCTCTCGATAATACTCATATTGCTGCTGACGCAAAACAATCTCGCCTGGTAAGCCTTCAGTGAGTGAAGTTGTTAATGCATCAAACTTATCTAGAATAGTGACAATACGTTGTTGTTCAAATAAGGAAGGAAAAGGTAAAGGCAGACGTTCAAAAGTTTCAAGATTTATATTTCTCTGGGCACTACCAGTACTTTGCGATTGTAATTCCGATTTGAATGAAGTTAAAAGATACTCGACATAGCTAGCAGTTGTTTGTTCTGGATCTGCAACAAAACCTATAATACTATCTGGAAAACATGAGTCAAAACCAAGAATAGTCGTTTCCGCAATATTTGCTGCTATGGTTATACAAAGCGTACCTTCAGGCCATAACTTGCTTTGTTCCAATCCAAACTTACTATAAGTTTGTGTGTACTCATTAATAACATGAGAAGCATTCCTAATATCTCCTGTTTGAATGAAGGGTACGTCTCCTCCATACAGTCTTGAATCGTTTCTTGGACGATGTTTTGACTTTCCGCGACCAAGCTCAAGAGCAACTTCTTTTAATGTTTTCCATTCAACTTCCTTATCATTAAATGTTAATAATTGATCACGATAGTAGAGGTATTGATGCTTACGTGCTGTAAGTTCTGCTGTAAGTTCTGCGGTAAGTTCTGTAAATACATCTAAAATCCGTACGATTTCGGCTTGGATATTGAGGGGTGGAATAGGTATAAGAAATTTTTCAAGCATTGGCTTTCTAATTGATATCGAGGTAGCTCCAACACTCTTTCCTAGAATGTATTTTTTAAAACTATCAGCCATTAGATAGTATAAAAACTTTGCATTTAGCTCATCTTGAGTTACATGAATTCTATATGCTCTCTGATGCAATGCATATTTACCTTCAACATAATGAAAAATATCACCAATTGCACCTTCGCCAGGGACAACTATTGCTATCTCATCAAACTGAAATATATCTGATTTCAAAATGTTTTTTGAACGAACATAAAAAGGATATTTTCCATTTTCGTTTTCATCCTGACGGTTTGAACGTCCTGTTCCAACCTCTGCCACTTCGCCCAACGATTTCCATTCGACTTCAATACCATCGAGTAGTTTTCCCATGTAACTCAACTTACTCATACCTCAATCTCCGCAATGATGGTATCAACATCAGCACGCAGCTGATCAATCTTGTCAACGGTATTTTTTAGCTCAGCATTGAGGGTAGTGATATCGATAACTTTACGCGTGTCTTCCGCTTCCACGTAGGCGCTGACTGACAGATTATAATCATTAGTCGCAATCACACTATTGTCGATACTAGCGGCTAAGTAATCGCTGTCTGACCTACTATCGAATAGCTGCATAATCTGTTCAATATTTGCCTCAGTAAGGACGTTGGTATTGGCCTCCGTCTTGAACAACTTACTTGCATTAATAAACTGAGTCTTACTATCCGTTTTGTGTTTGGATAGTACTAAAATATTGACCGAGATAGTTGTACCAAAGAATAGATTGGCTGGAAGAGAAATCACTGTTTCTACGTAGTTGTTGTCTATTAAATATTGGCGGATTTTTTGTTCAGCGCCACCACGATAGAAGATACCAGGGAAGCAGACAATCGCTGCACGCCCTTTACTGGACAAGTAATTCAATGCATGGAGCACAAACGCAAAATCGGCTTTAGACTTGGGTGCTAATACGCCAGCAGGCGCAAAACGTTCATCATTAATCAGGGTTGGGTCGTCGCTGCCTATCCATTTCACTGAATAAGGAGGGTTTGAGACAATGGCATCAAAAGGTTTATCGTCACCAAAATGTGGATTTAACAACGTATTGCCCAGCACGATATTAAACTTGTCGTAGTTGATGTTATGTAAAAACATATTCATACGCGCAAGGTTATAGGTGGTGTGGTTGATCTCCTGACCAAAAAAGCCTTCTTCGATGATATGGTTATCAAAATGCTTCTTAGCTTGCAGTAACAGTGAGCCTGACCCTGCCGCTGGATCATAAATCTTATTGACGGTTTCCTGCTTATGCATAGCAATTTGTGCAATCAGCCTAGAGACGCTTTGTGGGGTAAAGAACTCGCCCCCTGACTTACCAGCATTAGCGGCATAGTTAGAGATCAGATACTCATAGGCATCACCAAATAGATCGATTTGGTTATCAGCGAACTGATCTAGTTTAAGACCAGCCACACCTTTAAGCACCGCTGATAAGCGCGTGTTCTTATCGGCAACTGTATTACCTAAACGGTTACTGGTCGTATCAAAGTCAGCAAACAAGCCTTTTATATCCGGTTCGGATGGATAGCCATTGGCTGAGCCTTCAATCGCTTTAAATATAGCCGCTAGATCAGTATTGAGATTCTCGTTTCTATGCGCACCTGCGGCAATACTAGCAAACAGTTGGCTTGGATAAATGAAGTAGCCTTTAGTCTTAATGGCGTCATCTTTAATATCATCAGTAATCACATTGTCAGGAAGCGCGGCATAATTGACGCTATCATCACCGCCTTCAATATAAGTGGCAAAGTTCTCACTGATAAAACGATAAAACAAAGTACCTAATACATATTGCTTAAAGTCCCAGCCATCTACTGAACCACGAACCTCATTTGCAATTTGCCAAATTTGGCGGTGTAGTTCGGCACGTTGTTGGGTACTTGTCATAATAAAATCCTATAAAAATAAAAGAGAGGCAGGTTAAAAGGTTTATTGGAATAATATTTTATTTATCGTTCAATCATTTTTTCATCGATCATCTCAGTCAGTAACTGAGTCACTGTCTTACGACTATCAAGCGCATATTTTTTAGTGCAATGTACTTTTATTCGTCAATATTGAAGTTCACACGTACCGTTTTTTTTGGTGTATTAGTAACATCTGACAGAGCTAGATTAACACACCAAGTGCAACGCTAGATTCTATTATAGAACACCTGATTAGGCGTTTTGAACGCCAATCGTTTTCTTGGTCTGTCGTTCAACTGATTTTCAATAGCCTGTACTTGCTCATCAGAGACTTGTCTAAAGTCACAGCCTTTAGGCAGGTACTCCCTAATCAAGCCATTAGTATTCTCGTTTGTTCCTCTTTGCCATGAAGCAAAGGTGTCAGCGAAGTAGAACATGCTGCAAAGCCTCTCTTTGATCTTTATATGCTCAGCAAACTCTTTGCCATTGTCAGAGGTAATAGTCATAACGTTACGCCTGATGGGTGTCAATAACGTTATTATCGCATCAGCTACTAAATCCGCACTCTTTTTAGTCACTCGTTGCATTCTAAGCAACCCTGTTCTGCGTTCTACTATAGTCACAATGGCTTGCTTATGGTGTTGCCCAATAATAGTGTCTGCTTCTGAGTCGCCAATACGTGACCTGTCCTCTACTACAGAGGGACGCTTATGGATTGAGACTCTGTCATTGATGCGCCCGCGAGTCTCGCTTGTGAGCCTTTGTCGATAAGGCTTGGCTTTGCGCCTAAGATACTGCCATAAGGTGCCACCTTGTTTCTTATCGCTCCATAGATAGCGGTAGATACTGGTATGGCTGATACCACCGTGAACGCCTGCAATCTGTTCAGGACTCCAACGCTCTTTGAGTTTGGCTTTGACCCAGTCCCAAACGTCTATAGCAATTGTGAGGGCATTGTTTGCCCGACGTGCTGAGGCTTGTTTGTCTGCAAACTGTGGACGGTAACCACGCTGACTTTCATTGCGACTAAGCTCTCTTGATATAGTGCTTGGGCTTCTGTTTAGTTGGTCTGCTATAAATTTAATACTCTGTTTTGCCCCTTTAAGGGCAGAAATCTGATATCGTTCACTAAGGCTTAGTTGTGTATAGTTCATGGTTGCAATCTCACTTTGGCAGTGGATAAAGACTGTGATGCTATCGCATCTAGGTCTTTTTTTCACTTACTGATTGAAATTGCACTTCATTTGTTAATCTAAGAATTTATATATCTATATTAGGACTTACGCAACCATCAACCCAGGCGAGCGCAACTGCTCGCAGAGGTAGTTATCAAGTAAGCCATGTTTTAACTGATATACCGTTTTCTTTGTTTGCTTAGCAATACGGGTCAAGCATATCCAAACCAATATAGAACAACAAATATGATTGCGTTGAATACGTGCTTTGCGACACTGATTAGACTCTATGCCTGTTAACTGTTTAATCTCTCTATGAAACTGCTCAATCTTCCAGCGTATGGCGCACACCTGTTGTACATCATCACGATTCGTTTGAGTGGTATCGTTGGTCACGACCCAATCCGTGCGGTGAGTACTCACCACGACCCGAAACAGTTGCACTTTATAATCTTTAGGAAATTTGTTAATTTTAATCAGCTTGCCATTTGCTTGTTCTTGTTCTGCCCATTCAAGATGGCTTACTGCGGTATAAGCTCGCTGTCCTTGTGAATCATCAACCAAACGGTTGCTCTTAAGTGGACAGTAAAAGATTTTATCTAGACTATCGATGGTCAGCATGATGTCTTTGGTGGCATACCAGCTGTCCATAAGCACGGTTTTAAATAAAAGCTGCTTGTACTCAATACTGTGCTGTAGCATGTCCTTTAAATGGTCAAGCTTACTTTTACCATCAATCGCTTTGTCATAAATACGGTAATCAATAACCCAATACTGCTGGGTGTGCGGATTAACGTAGATGCAGTTCACAAGGCCAATACCTTTAATCAAGCGCTTGGCGTTACCACTATACTGGCGATTGACCAGTTCTATCTTGTGACTGTGGTCTTTGTCCAATACAGTATCATCAAAGATGAGGTAACCGTCAGGATGAGCGATAAGGTCTTGTTTGACTTGCTCCCAGACTAGACGGGGTTTGAGCTTATCGCCTTTCAAATAGCGATTGATACGGTCATGACTGATATTCTCAGGATGATGATCAGCATAATTAGTAATGGTGTAGTTTATTTGACTCACCATGAGATATTGGCAATAATCTAGTCGGGTTACTTTGGGCTTTTTCATGACTTTATGCTACTACGTTATTCTTGAGGTTAGCAATACCTATCGGGTTTTGCGTAAGTCCTATATATCTATATCTATATCAAAGTATAACGGTATACGCGAAATAACTTGAGTTGACTAAATAATTAGCTGGTAAAGTCATTTAAAATAGTTATATTATGAGTGTGTACTTGTACACTACTAGCAATAAAAAAGGAATTTATTGACCTTCTAAAGCTTGATGGATGAGTTTTTTTGTCATAGCTTTAAGTAACTACAATCAACCATGGATGGTGAAAGTTATGACTATAAAAGTTCTAAATCGATGTACGCCAACATTGACCTTACTGACGATGGCAATGTTGCTGTGACTATCCGGTTGTTCGGATAGTAATAATAATGTCTTCGACAGTGACGATAACATCACACCTGATACTGAATATGCAGCAGATATTCAGTGCACTAAATTTGGCATACCACATATTACAGCTAGGAATTATAAAGGCTTGGGCTACGGTGTGGGCTATGTTTTTGCTGAAGACAACATCTGCTCACTAGCGCGTGAGCCGGTACTAAAAGTGGTATATTGTACGGCAATCCGCATGAGCCATGGAATGGGGTACAGCGTTTTTACGAGTTCCACTTAACCCTGCCAGGCGAGCTCGATGTGATGGGTGCCGCCCAACAAGGTCAACCCTTCCCCAATATTGGCTTTAACAAAGACGTTGCTTGGAGCCATACCGTATCGACTGCCAAGCGCTTTACGCTTTATCAGCTCAGTCTAGTACCTGGCGATCCAATGAAATACAACTATATAAACAGTGCTGGCGTAGAAGAGAAGCGTAAAATCGAAACTGTTCCTGTCACTATTCAGCTACCGAACAATGAAACGATGGTTCGAAATATTTATGTCTCACAATATGGACCGATGATAAACGTAAACGCCATTAATGGTCGCTTACCAGCTTGGGGCACTAGTAATCTAGCCTTTACTATCCGTGATGCTGCCTCTGAGAATCCACGCGCACTCAATCAATGGCGTAGTATGAATAAAGCCACGAGCGTTGAGGATTTGGTAGATAGAATGCAAGATATAGTTGGTCTGGGCTTTGTCAATACTATCGCTACCGATCGTTATGGTAAGGCACTCTATGCCGATATCTCAACCGTGCCTCATGTCACCAAACAGCAGCTAGAAGCTTGTAGTAGTGCTGCATCTGGACCTGTTCTTGGTGCTTTGATTGCGTCAGACTTACCAGCACTAAACGGTAGTATCGCTGCCTGTGAATGGGGCAACGACGCCGACTCGCCACAAGCAGGTATCTTTGGACGCTCAAACTTACCGTTCTTAATTCGTGATGATTATGTTGCCAACTCTAATGACAGTTATTGGCTGAGCAACCTAGAGGAGCCATTGACTGATTTCTCACCGCTACTACGTCGCCGTTTGACACCGTTTCTTGGTGCCAATCCTGTCGACGGTGTCCCATTACTGATGCGTTCACGTATGGGACTGACCCAAATAGCGGATCGATTGAGCAATAAGGACAACCTTGGCGGTAATATATTTAACTTAGACAACATGCAAGAGGTGGTCTATGGTAACCGCAGTTATGTTGCTGAGTTAATACTTGACGATGTATTGACAGATTGTAGAGCCAATTCTACGCTGCCATTAACCAGTGGTGCTACTATAGATGCTACTCAAGCCTGTAATATCTTAAGCAACTGGGATCGTCGTAACAATCTTGATAGCAAAGGCGCTCATGTTTTTAGGGAGTTTTGGCGTAACGTTGATTTTACTGAAACTACAGATAATGCCTTTAGCGTTAAGTTCGATATCAATGATCCAGTAAATACACCTCGCGGTCTCATCATTAATGATAGTACGCGCAAAGCTCTAGGCGATTCGATTGCTTATTTTAATAGTAAAAAAATTGCACTTGATGCACCGTTGAGTAGTCTTCAATACGTCATCGATGCGGGTATGAATAATGACAAAATACCTATGCATGGTGGACTTGGCCGCGAAGGTATCTTTAACGTCGCACAAGGTCCAGATCTCAATGAAGATGGCACTTATAGACCTATCAATGGTGGTCCCACTTATATGCAGTCAGTCACTTTTGATAACAAAGGACCTGTAGTTGAAGCTCTGTTAGCCTACTCGCAGTCCGCGGATACTACTCGACCTTATCACCGTGACCAAACGCGCCGATACTCGGATAAAGAATGGATTCGCCTGCCCTTTAGCGCTGGCGAAATTTCTAAGCAAGCCGTTGGTAATAAGATTCAACTAAGAGAAAAATTTCGCCCTGACTAAAGATTTGGAGTAACTGCACAAGCGATCTTAAGTTTATCTTAGGGTCGCTTTTTTATACACAATAGCTTTTACAAGCTTGCATGTCCACTCTAAGAGAACTTATTGACCACCCCACTATAGATAAGGATTTGTTATACTAAAGATTATCTATTGAGCCACAAATATTGCTAAAAGTATCGTTAGCAAACCAGCTAAAAGTTGTTATTAAATAGTTATCAACTTGATGGGTAGCCATAGCGCTCATATAAGGAAAACCGTATGTCAGAATCTAACCCTATCCCACAGCAACCTTATAATAATTCAAACGAGCAACCGACCACTGCCCGTCCTGTTGCTACAGTAAACAACCCTTATGCCAGTCTGCGTGGTACTAGCGGCAGTAAGCAACTGCCAACGTTCGATGGTGCGATTGTTAATAAGTACAATCGTTCAGGGCCGCGCTATACCTCCTACCCGACCGCTTTAGAATTTTTGCCGATAGCTGACGGTCTGGAGACCAAAATTTTGCAGAATCGGGAAGCGTACGCGCCACTATCTTTATATTTTCACATTCCGTTTTGCCGGCATCTTTGCTATTACTGCGCCTGTAATAAAATTATCACTAAAAAAAATAGCGACTCAGGCGATTATCTACAATATCTTATCGCTGAGATTAAGCACAAACGCGGCCTATTATCCATACCAAAAGACAGCACCAAACCCCTAGTCAAGCAGCTACATTTAGGCGGTGGTACGCCAACATTCTTGCGGGATGAAGAGCTGGTGCAGCTTTGGGAGTTTTTACAGACGCAATTTGAATTTTTGCCAGAAGACGAAGGCGATTATTCTATTGAAATCGACCCACGCGAGCTTGGCGACGAGACCCTACAGACTCTGCGCAATCTGGGTTTCAACCGTATTAGTTTGGGCGTACAAGATTTAGATGAAGCGGTACAGATTGCCGTCAACCGAGTACATTCAGCAGAAATGATTGCCAATATCTTAAATGAGGCCCGCGATTTAGGCTTTCATTCTATTAACATTGACCTAATTTATGGCTTACCACATCAGACCCCAGCTACTTTAGATAAAACCGTACGCCGTATCATTGAGATGTCACCGGATCGCTTATCGGTATTTAACTACGCGCATCTACCCGAGCGCTTTAAAGCCCAACGCCAAATTAAAGATGAAGATTTACCAGATCCAGCAGTGAAGCTTGCTATGTTAGGCAATACCATCAATACTTTAACCGAAGCTGGCTATCAATATATCGGTATTGATCACTTCGCCAAACCTGATGATGAGCTGGCAGTGGCACAGCGTGAAGGTAAATTACATCGTAACTTTCAAGGTTATACCATCATGGGTGACTGCGATTTATTAGGGTTTGGGGTCTCAGCAATCAGCCAAATTACCAACACTAATAGCAGCTATATTTTGCAGAATGACACTGATTTGCAAGTCTATCAGGACAATATTAATGCTTTGCATAATAATCCTACTGTCATGCCAGCGGTAAAAGTTATAAAAACTTCTATTAAAGACCGCTTACGTGAATATGTAATCATGAATTTATTGTGTCATGATTATATTGATTTTAAAGACGTCAATCAAAAATTCGGTATCGATGCCGTTACTTACTTTATTAATGAAATTCAACAGCTGGGTGAGATGCAAAAAGATAAGCTGGTTGATATGGATATAGCTGGTATTCGCATTTTACCCAAAGGTCGCCTACTAGGGCGTAACGTGGCAATGGTATTCGATGAGTATCTTGAGAAGAAACACAAAAATCGATTTTCTAAAGTTATTTAGTCCAAATCCACTAGCAATAAAATAGGCGGTTAGTAATATACTAACCGCCTATTTTTATAGACTTACTTTGATGTATTGAGCTCATATAACCAGCTTAAAGCAGCGGCTACTACGCTTTTAATTTATCGCCTACCATCCCTTTAACCGTACTTAAGATATCAGCGGGGATGACCACCATTTTCGAGTTATCAGACTCAGCCAAATCTTTAATCGCTTTGATATATTGCTCACCGAGTAAGTAGATGATCGGCATGTCCTCTTCTCCTACCGCACTGGTAATGAGGCGTATTGACTCCTCTGATCCTTTAGCCAGTACTACTTGCGCTTCAGCATCGCGGCGTGAGGCTTCTAGGCGACCATCAGCCTCTAAGATAGCTGCCTGCTTTTGACCATCGGCACGAGTAACCGTAGCACGGCGCTGACGTTCAGCGGCAGCCTGCTCTTCCATCGCCATTTGCATGGTCGATGACGGATTAATATCTTGAATCTCAACGGTCTTTAGGGTGATACCCCAGTCAGAGATATCTTCTGAGATAGCGTGTTTGAGCTTGGTTTTAATTTCATCACGGCTAGACAAAGCACTATCGAGATCCATCTCACCAATGATTGAGCGTAAAGAGGTTTGTACTAGATTGAGAATGCCGTATTCATAGTCTTCGATACCATAAACCGCTTTATCAGGACGAACAATATTAATATAGGCAACTGCGTTAGCAATAATGACTACGTTATCGCGAGTAATGACTTCTTGCGATGGAATGTCCAACACAATATCTTTAGTAGTAACTTTATAAGCAACTTTATCAAGAAAAGGAATAATAAGACTAAACCCTGGCTCTAAAGTTTGCTCATATTTACCAAGACGCTGAACAATCCATTTATAGCCTTGCGGGACAATACACACGCCTTTAAAAACGGTGAAGACCACTAAGGCGGCTAATACCAACATAACGATACTAACGCTATTCATGCTGTTAATAATGCTGTTCATGACGCTCTCCCTAATCCATTACTATATACGCTGCAGTAGTGTGGTGTTTGTTGTATATCTATTATTCTAGAATGCGGTAATTCTTTGTTATGTTGAACAAGAGCCTTTATAGCTTAGTTGTCAGTAAATTTTTTCTTGAGACGAGCCCTATCAAGACCCGTTTTATTCAGACTCAGTTTACTATGCTTAATTTCATGATAATCAACGTCGTTGATTTTAAGTCTATCAATCGAAGGACGGTTAGCAATGATAGGCGCTGCAATTGGTTTAGTAAGCGCTACAATAAGCTCATTACCGCTGATATCAGTCACTACGACCCGATCACCCACTTCGACCGCCTCATCACGCGTACGGCAAGACCATTCATCTGCTCCCACTATCGGTACATTAAAGCGTACGAGTCCAAGCTTATCCGGTTGCGGTTTAACTACAATCATACCAGTTTCGCCGATTATCACACTGCCACCCAATCCAGCTTTTGTACGGTCTATTGATAATGGCTTAATATATTTAACCCAAGCAAACATAAATAGCACGGATAAAGCCAACCAAATAATTACTTGTATTACTAAAGAAATAGGCAACAACCAGGATAAAGCAGCAACAATGATGGCAGCAGCACCAAACCAAAGGCTTGCAAAGGTAGGGATAAATATCTCAACAATCATTAGTAAAAAGCCTAATACTAGCCAGTGCCAGGGTTCAATCATCCAAATAGTCTCAATCATCACCATACCCTCCTTTGCAGTTCTATCTGTTAATATAGCACATTTTGGACCTTAATAATGTCTTAAAAATCAATACGGTATTATCATTTATAGCTAAAGACTACTTAGTTTATAAAGACAGATTTTTTAAGCACAATTAGGCACAAAAAAAACGACCACATTGAGTGATCGTTTTTTTGTTTCTACTGAGTATTTAATATCATTAGGAAGCTAATATTATTAAACTATATAGCAATTATAGGAAATATATTATTATATTTATTAAGCTATATTTTTATAGTGCCATTTACCCATTTTACTTAGCTGACATGTAGTCAAATAAGTAATTTTAGAATTTTAGATGAGCACCAACTGTCATAAGATCTGCATCACTACCTAACATGTCATACTCAGCTTCAACACTGAAGTCAGGATTGACTGAATAACCTACACCTATACCACCGGCAAGGCTGGTATCATCTTCTGAAAAGGGAACTCGATTACCACCAACTGTATAATCACCTTCTACTTCAGTTTTGGCAATACCCAGTTTACCTTTGGCATATAGTGCGGTATTTGGGAAGGCGTAGCGGTAGGTACCATAGGCACCATAAGTCTTCGCATCGATATCGCCGTTATAGTAGTCAGCGTCATCGGAACCGACATACTCGACTTCCATACCGAAATTAGGATCGAAGTTATAACCACCGTAAACACCATAAGCCGTTGGATCATCAGCATTATTAACATCTAGGTCAAACTGACCAACTTTTACACCAACGTATGGCTGACCAGTGTAGCCGTTACCATAAGAGACGGCCGCTTGCGCACTGACACTTAACAAAGAACCAGCTGCTAGTGCGAGTAAAGTTTTTTGTAGAATTTTCATCGTCATCTCCTTAAAATCAATTTTGACAAACAAGTTATTTATTTATTTACACAGGCTGTTATAGCCATATCGCCTTGTCTGCTAACGATGTATACATAGTAACAAACTATTTCGTAAGCTCTGTCAGTGTTTAATAGTATAAGAGTTAACTTTTGCAAGTATTTCTCATTACTAAGGTTACAAAGGCTTAGATATGAAACTTTTTGTTACAAATGCTAGATTCGTGTAATACTCTCTATCTATTTAGAGATATTTTAACGGCTATCAAGTTTGAATATAGAAAAAACATCAAAGGACAACCGCAAATGGCCAACCCTATCACCACTCGTTTACAAGAATCGCTTGATTCTCTCAAAGTCTCTCAGCAATACCGCCAGTTGCCTAACCTTGACCATCAAGGCCTTTATGTTACTTATAAAGAAAAAAAACTACTGAACGTTGCCAGTAACGATTATCTGGGACTAGGAGGCGATAGTGAATTGCAACTGGCATTTTTAACTCAGATACAACAGCAGTCAATACCTAAAATGAGTGCCACTTCCTCGCGGCTATTGACGGGCAACGACAAACAGTTGCAAGCACTTGAGAGCGAGTTGCAACTGTGGTATCAGGCAGCAGTAGGCAAACTCAGAGTTAACTTACCTCCAAAATCTGCTTTAGTAGTAAACAGTGGCTATCATGCCAATATTGGTATCTTGCCTGCATTAACTGCTTTGCCCGTCAAAACGCTTATCTTAGCGGATAAGTTAGTGCATGCCAGTATCATCGATGGGATACGTCTCAGCCAAAGCAAGCTGTGCACTTATCAGCGCTATCGACACAATAATTATCAGCACTTGGCGCTTATGATTGAGCAAGCTGAGGCTACCGTTGAACGGATTATTATCGTTACCGAAAGCATCTTTAGCATGGATGGTGACCGCGCCGACTTACATAAATTGGTACAACTAAAAGCTGCAGACAGTCGCATTGAGCTGTATGTGGACGAGGCGCATGCCGTTGGGGTGTTAGGCAATCAAGGTTTGGGATTGGCAGAAGAAACCCAAACGCTAGCGGATATCGATTACTTGGTCGGCACTTTTGGTAAGGCTTTTGCCTCAGTCGGTGCTTATATTCTTTGTGATGACGTGGTCAAACAGTGGCTGATTAATCACATGCGCCCGCTTATCTTTAGTACCGCGTTACCACCGATCAATCACGCATGGACGCGCTTTATTCTAGCGAAAATGCCACAGTTAAATAATCAACGCGAGCATTTATCTACGCTGACCTTACAGCTTAGACAAGCGATTGATCCACAATACAGGGTATCGTCAACGATACCCGAAACAACATCACAAATGACATATAATTCGCCAATTGTGCCCTATATATTAGGTGATAACGCCAGTGCTATTGCTAAAGCACAACAGCTGCAAGATGCTGGGTTTTATGCCTTGCCCATTAGACCGCCCACTGTTCCTGCGAACACCGCTCGTATTCGATTGGTGATGAATGCCGCGCTGACCACCCAAGACTGCGAGCGGCTAATACAACAGTTATAACTCAACCGCTATAATAGCTACTTCCGTCATATTATTAAGCAACAATAGGCTTACTGGGATTCAATAAACCTATGGAAAATCATTCTGCACCGTACGATCTCAGTATTAGAAAGCAGACCATCGCTCATCATTTTGCCCGTGCTAACAATTATGAAAGGCACGCCGATGTTCAGCAGCAAGTCTGTCAGCTTTTATTAGCCAGTATTGCCCAAGATAGCCAAGAAAGCGTGCTAGAGATTGGCGCGGGTACGGGGCAGATGACCCGCTTACTAGCGGCCCACCTAAAGAGCAAACGCTGGCTCATTAATGAGCTAGCCGCTCAGCAAACAGCGACTTTACAGTTACTATTACCAGTAGCAGAAATAACCATTGGCGATGCTGAGACCATGGATTTAGGGGATACACACAGCTTGATTATTAGTGCCAATGCGGTGCAGTGGTTTGATGAGCCATTGAGCTTCATTCAGCAATCGTATGCGCGCCTCCAATCTGGCGGGCAGCTACTATTTAATACTTTTACTGCCAATAACTTTTTACAAATTAAAGCGCTAACAGAACAAGGGTTAGCGTATCCCTCTATCGAAGCATGGCAACTGGCATTAAAGCACGCTGGCTTTGAGAAAGTTCAGTTATCGACCCATCGTTTCGATTTGCCATTTGCACGTCCCTACGATGTGCTTAAACACATGAAGCTGACTGGGGTCTCTACCAACCAAACTCAGACAGCTATTGAAACGCAGGACCAATCTACACACAAATCAGTGAGTAAACCTTTTTTTTGGACGAAAACTCGTTTACAACAGTTTGAGACTGCCTATTGGCAGCAATTTGCAGCGCAAGATGCCAATGGTCAGCCCTGTGTCAATCTGACTTATGAAGTGCTTATGGTCAGTGCTTTTAAGTCATAAAACTATCGCTTTCCGATCTAACGTTTTTAGTTACCGTAAGCGCCTTTATCTTAGCCATAAAAAAACGCACCTCGAAAGGTGCGCTTTTTATTCTTAACTATTACCAGCTTTTAGAAACTAAGTTTTTAGAGACTAAGTTTTTAAGAAATTGCTTTTAAGAAATTGTTAAAAAAAAACTACTTCTTCTTCTCTTCTTCGTCTACTTCAGTGAACTCAGCATCAACCACGTCATCATCAGCTTGGCTGCTATCAGCGGCTGCATCCTCGCCGTCTTGGAACTGGCTTGGATCCATACCTTCAGCACCAGCGCTCGCATCACCATAAATCTTTTGGCTAACGGGCAAGAAGGCGTTGTCTAATGCTTCAAGTTTGGCTTTGATATCGTCATGATCGTCTTCTTTCGCCGCCATTTCAAGCTCAGAGATAGCGGTTTCTACTGATGATTTTTCGTCATCAGACACTTTATCCTCCGCATCTTTTAGCGCTTTTTGTACGGCATGAATACGACCATCCGCTTCGTTACGTACTTGCGCAAGCTCTGCGAATTTTTCATCTTCAGCAGCGTTGGCTTCAGCGTCTTGTACCATTTGTTCGACTTCTTCATCCGACAAGCCAGAATCCGCTTTAATCTGGATACTTTGTGCTTTACCAGTACCTTTATCAGTCGCTGAGATGTTCATGATACCGTCAGCGTTAATGTCAAAGGTTACTTCGATTTGCGGTAGGCCACGTGGTGCTGGTGGAATGTCAGTTAAGTCAAAACGGCCAAGCTGTTTATTTTGGTTCGCGATTTTACGCTCACCTTGATAGACCTGAATGGTCACTGCTGGCTGGTTGTCTTCAGCGGTTGAGAAAACCTGTGATTTCTTAGTAGGAATCATCGTGTTTTTCTCAATAACTGGCGTCATCACACCACCCATGGTTTCGATACCAAGGGTCAACGGCGTCACATCAAGAAGCAATACGTCCGTTTTGTCGCCAGACAATACCGCGCCTTGAATCGCTGCACCAGCTGCCACGGCTTCGTCAGGGTTCACGTCTTTACGTGGCTCTTGACCGAAGAACTCTTGTACTTTTTGTTGTACTAGTGGCATACGAGTCTGGCCACCGACTAAGATAACATCATCAATTTCACTGGTTTTTAAACCCGCGTCATCAATAGCAATCTTACAAGGGCCCATGGTACGCTCAACTAGCGCTTCAGTTAGGCTTTCTAATTTTGAGCGGCTAATCGTTACTACCAAATGCTTAGGACCATTGCTGTCAGCGGTAATGTATGGCAAGTTAACTTCAGTGCTTTGGGCACTTGATAACTCAATTTTAGCTTTTTCTGCGGCTTCTTTGAGACGCTGCATCGCTAGAGAGTCCCCTTTCAGATTGACGTCTTGGTCTTTTTTGAATTCACTAACCAAGTAATCAATTAAGGCTGAGTCAAAATCTTCGCCGCCAAGGAAAGTATCACCGTTGGTTGCCAATACTTCAAACTGCTGCTCGCCATCAACATCAGCGATTTCGATGATTGATACGTCAAAAGTACCACCACCCAAGTCATAGACAGCAATCGTACGATCGCCTTCTCTTTTATCCATACCGTAGGCAAGAGCAGCGGCAGTTGGTTCGTTGATAATACGCTTTACATCCAGACCGGCAATTTTACCCGCATCTTTAGTCGCTTGACGCTGTGAGTCATTAAAGTAAGCAGGAACGGTAACCACTGCTTCAGTAACGGCTTCGCCAAGATAGTCTTCAGCGGTTTTTTTCATTTTTTTCAAGATTTCAGCAGAAACCTGAGGTGGTGCTAATTTTTTATCGTTAATCTCGACCCAGGCATCACCATTGTCAGCTTTGACAATTTTATAAGGCACCATGCCGATATCTTTTTGCACGACTTTGTCATCAAAACGACGACCAATCAGACGCTTAATCGCAAACAAGGTTTTGTTCGGGTTAGTCACGGCTTGACGCTTGGCTGATTGACCAACAAGGATCTCATCATCTTTATAAGCGACAATTGATGGTGTGGTACGTGTGCCTTCAGCGTTTTCAATGATTTTGACTTTATCGCCTTCCATCACTGCCACACATGAGTTGGTTGTACCCAAATCGATACCTATTACTTTACCCATAATTAATTACTCCAATATGTTCTAAGTTGCTGTTTATATAAATTACTTTAAAAATACTTTACTTAAGTTACTGCTTATGTTGTTTGCTAGCGTTACTTATTCAACCCAATTAGACATAAAACTAGATTATCGCTATTGGATTAACCGTAATAAGCTAGGCTTATCAGACCATAACTGGTCACTTGTTGCTTTATATCGGTTTGCGTCGGTGTTTTTTCAAGTCATTGGCAGCGCAAATATTTTCTTTTGTGTGAATTTTTGTGAATATCCTTACTTTTAGTAGGGGCTAAACGTAATAAGCAGTCTGCTGCTTATAATACTACTGACCGACACGTACCATAGCAGGACGCAATAGGCGACCATTTAAGCTATAGCCTTTTTGCAAGACTGTACCAACGGTATCCGCTTCAGCGTCTGGGTCGATGCCCACCGCCTCATGAAAGTCTGCGTCGAACTTCTCGCCTTGTGGATCAACCGCTTCTACGCCGTTTTTATTGAGTACGCTCAGCAGTGCCTTATGAGTGAGTGTCACGCCTTCGGCAACGGGATCATTCGCATCTGCATTCTCAACTGCACGCTCTAGGTTATCCACCACTTCTAGCAGCTCTCTGGCGAATTTTTGCAAGGCGAATTTTTTGCTTTTATCCGCTTCTTGTTCCATGCGTTTTTGCGCATTATAAGCTTCGGCATTGGCGCGTGCCGTTCCTTCTTTGGCTTGCTTGACTTCGCCTTCTAGTTCAGCGATACGGGCTGCAAAGGCATCGAGGTCAATTTCGTTTTCGATGGTTTTATTCGCACCTGAGTTGGCTTGTGGATCAAATTCTTCCAAGGTTTCTTCTAAAATGCTCTCTTCACGGTCGATGTTGCTTTGCGCTGCGTTTGGGTCTTGGGTGTCAAACTGATGGTTGGGGCCTTGCTCGCTCATGATAACTCCTTATGTTTTTTAATGATTTTAATGATTTTAATGATAATAATTCTTTAATTTAAAGTCGGACGTAGTATATATTTATTGGCCGTTAAAGCATTTTTGCAAATGGGTTGCTGCTAGTCCACTCATGTTTTATGGTGATATCTTATGCTTATGTCTTATAAAGAGGACTCGATAGCTGCTTGATAAAGGTGATGAGGGTAAATTTCAAGCCTAATACGATGAATTTTTTACTTTGGATAAAATAGTTATTCTATTTAAAGTATAAGTAGCACTGTATCGTTTTTAAATTGAATCGACTATAGCTTGGTATTTTGGTTATGGTTTTGCCGTCAAGCCGCGCTTAACTTTGTAGTAAATGATTTATAATGAATAAACAATGACTAAATGGTGGTTAACTTTTACTCTAGTACTCATTACCGATTTGCTAAATCAAATAAGGACTGCTTTATCAAAACCTGTGCTAAAACAGATTAGGTTTTGATAAAACATTAACTAACAAGGAATGTTATGCCTATTTTACCACTACCATCGCTCAATATCTTAGTGACAAAAACAGTTAAGACTGTCAAAACTAAGACACCTGCAACTACCTATCAGCAGCATGCCATGCACTATATATTGAAGGGATTGGGTAAGCTACCGACACCAGCGCTTGAACGTCTTAACTACCATCTAAAAGCATCAACTGCTGAACAATATCCTCATGCCGATGCCCATTTACGCCTGATACTGGCTATTAGCAACAAGCTCAAGCAGCCATTAACATTCGAAAAGTTGCCTAAGTTAAGAAGGAGATTTGGTGCTGATGCGGTCTCATTGCAAGCGCCTAGCGTCTGGCAATCATCTGATACTGAACTAGACGTTCAAAAAAATAGAGTCAGCTGGCAAGATAAAACCATTGCTGATGCCGATGGCGGTGACATGACCGTTCGCTGTTATCAGGCTAGATCTGACGCTGCCCAGAGCCATGGACAGAACCGTCAACACAATCCTGATCAAACCGTTATGCTATTTTTTCATGGTGGCGGGTTTTGTATTGGCGATCTTGATACCCATCATGAGTTCTGTCATACCGTCTGTAAGCAAACAAACTGGGTGGTAGTCAGCGTTGATTATCGATTAGCACCTGAACACACAGCACCGACAGCGCTCAAAGACTGCATCGCAGCTTATGCCTGGCTCACTGAGCATTGTCATACGCTTGGTGCGTTACCATCGCGTATTGTTTTATCAGGCGATAGCGCAGGTGGCTGTTTGGCCGCGTTAGTCGCACAGCAAGTTACTGTCCCGAACAAAACCCAGTGGCAAGGTTTTGGTGAGGATGACCTAGCCGATGATAACTTTATAGGGATGTTGCAAGAGTTGCCAAGACCATTAGCACAGTTGCCACTCTATCCTGTTACGGACTATGAAGCCGAATATCCGAGCTGGACGCTATATGGTCAAGGGTTACTGCTTGATCACGAAGATACTGAAGTATTCAATACTGCCTATATTAAACGCAGTGACTTACCCCAATCGCATCCTCTGGTCTCAGCTATTCATGGTAACCATACACAAATGTGTCCAAGCTACATCGTTGCCGCTGAATTAGATATTTTGCGAGATGAAGGGTTGGCTTATGCAAAGGTGTTGAAGGACGACGGTATCAAGGTGCAAACTTATACTGTGCTAGGTGCACCGCATGGCTTCATTCATTTAATGAGCGTTCATAAAGGTATCGGGCGCGAGACTGATTATATTATCGATGAGTTCGCCACGTTTGTCCGGCAGCTGGTTAGCACAGAAGCGCGTGTGTTGCCGACCGAATAAAAATAAGAGTGAGTATTAAGACAGTTGTTAATGGTATTGAGATTTAGCGTTTTTAATGCATCTTAATATTCACGGATGCTTGCAGGCGTAACTTCTATACCTGTTAGCGTAATGAACCAAATCTCAGACCTTGATCCTAAGCGAAACGGTATGCCCCAAAATCCGTAGCCAGATGACACCACAAAATGTCCACGGCCAATGGCTTCATAACCGTAGCCCAAACGATTAAGGGCTTTGACAATGAAATTGGCTGGAAATATTTGCCCATTGTGCGTGTGTCCTGAGACCTGCAAATCAATCGGTAGCTCACTATGCTCAGCAATATCACTAGGTCTGTGATCTAACAGTATTACTGGCTCAGCGGTATTGACCTGCGATAACAGCTCGGTAGTCGCCACCCGCTGACGTTTGTGGTTATCAAAGCGACCAACCAACCAAATCGCTTGGCCTTGATGCTCTAAGCGCATTACCTCATCATTTAATAACTGCACGCCAGCGGCGCGTAAGGAATCACTGATTGACTGCTCATGACCGTATAAGTCGTGATTGCCAAGGGTGGCATAGCTACCGTATGGCAGACTATTGCATAATTCAGTTAAGTTTGCTGCCATATCATAAGCAGTAAACGCCTGCGTATTATCATCCATAATATCACCTGGCATCAGCAGCATATCAGCCTGATGTTGGGTAACGAGATGACGTAGCCTATCAATAGCGCCGTTACCAAATAACCGTCCTAGATGTAAATCACTGGCCACAGCGATACGTAGTTGGCCCTGCATGGGCTTATCAATATTAATTGATAATTTTCGCACTACGGGGACATAAGCGCTATATAACGTATAAATAAATAGCCCTAAAAATACTATTACAGCAAATACACGAAGCCAAAACATGACCATTTCTGAATCATTAATTGTACTATCAAGAAGTGAACTATCAAGAACCAAGGTTACTAGCCAATAACCACCATACAACAACCAAGTTGCCGCAGCAGTGAGTATTATAAAATGCATCACCAACATCCAGCCACTTACCCAGCGATAGCTATTCGCAAGTAGCTTACTAACGCTTAGCAATAATAGGCCGTTGGTGATTACGAATACAGCAACAAATACCACTGTTAATAATATTGACGTTGCCCAAGGCTGTAGCCACCATTGCAAGCTCAGTGCGGCTCCCAAACTAAACAGCTGTAACGATAAAATAATGACTGTAAAAAATATGTAGCGCATGGTCTGTCCTACTTTATAGTCATTTTATAGTCATTATTATAACAGTCTCTTTAGACTAACAATCATAACGCTACCGTTGTCACGGGACGACTTAACCTTAGCGTTTTTTTATGGAGACTCTACTGCCGTATTCTTGCATTTATAAGATTTAAAAGACTATTAGATCCTGATTTTTAATCTGCCGACTGTAAAGTAGCAGGCTGTAGTGTGATTACCCAAATTTCAGCCCGAGTGCCTAGCCTAAAAGGTACAGCACCAAACCCATAACCTGAAGTCACTAGAAACTGTGTATCGTCAATCTGATTAGCACCCTGCACTAATATTTTTCTAACCCACTGCATATAAGTATTCATAGGAAATATCTGCCCGCCATGTGTGTGCCCTGATAAATGTAAATCTATCGGTAAAGCACTTATTTCATTCGTTGATGGGAGGCTATGTTCCAAAAATACTATCGGCTTGTCTGTGTCTACCTGCGCTAATAAATCTACTGCTGGTTGACGACGCCTAGGGTCAGTAATATCCGAGCGCCCCACTAACCATACAGAGTCATCCAATAACACACTCTTGTTATCAATCACCTTTATCCCAGCACGCGTAACTGCTTGGGCAATCTCTACTTGATTGCCTGAATAATCATGATTGCCCAGTACCGCATAAACGCCTAGCGGCGCATTTAATTTTGCCAAACGCTTATGCATATTGGTCTTGTCATAATAGGCCGTACTGTCATTCATAATATCGCCTGCCAGCACCACTACGTCAGCATTTTGTGCCTCAATGAGACTGGCTAATTTATCCAACTGCCGATTGCCAAACCATCTACCCAAATGCGTATCAGATGCCAACGCTATAGTCATCGGTTTATCCAGTGGCTTATCCGTAGTTACAGTCAAACGATGAACTATTGGAGAATACGCATTAAACACTGCCAAACCAACGATACCAATAAAACTCACAGCAGCAATCGCCCGTATGAGCTTGGGACGTGCTTGCTGTTTGAGTACCTGACAATAAAACAGCGCAATAGCAGCAGTTATTAAGGCAGCATAAACCATAACGCCTTGCAAAATACTGACGACTAAATAAACATAAAAGCGGTCACGCCAAAAGTCACTCAGCCCATAAATGAGTGCAATGTTATTGAGGATAAAAACGCTTAGGACCATGCATATTTTGTTAACAGGGCGCTTTGGCTGAATCAGCCACCAGAGAATGACGCTGGTCGTTAACGCCAATAACTGGGTTAGGATGATAAAGAGCCACATAATAAAATCTAATCATATGAAGATAGCGACATCCTAAGCCAAAACCTTGTAGCTCACTATATCAATTAGGTATTTTCATCAATTTTCCACAAGTCTCAATAATTAATACTGAGTATTATTAATCTTAATGGTAACTACTCTGGCATTTATAATTGATAAACAAGCTACTTAGTTATGTTTCACATGAAACAATATCTATTTTACTGATTTACCCAATTATTATTTCTGCTCCGCTAACGCTTGCTCAAGCGTTGGCTGCTTAAACTCATAACCAGCATCAAGTAAAGCTTGTGGCAGTACCTTCTGGCCATCAATTAACAGCGTCGACATCTCACCAAACATCAGCTTGAGTAAGAAATCTGGTAAAGTAAAAAACGTCGGGCGATGCAGCCATGACCCAAGCGCTTTGGTGAAAGTACGATTAGTCACAGGATTGGGCGCAGTCAGGTTATACACCACCGCTGGCGTATCATTTTCTGTTATTAAGGTATTGTTATTAGTACTTGAGCTGCTGATCTTCTGCTCGTTGGTTTCTTCAGCAAGATGCTGCTCAATAATAAAGATAGCCGCCCCTACCCAGTCATCACGGCTGACCCAGCTCATGATTTGCTTACCGTCACCCAATTGACCACCCAGTCCCAGTTTAAAGGGTAGTAGTAGCTTACCGAGCATACCGCCTTCAGGATGAATAACCACGCCTGTGCGCACAATAGCGACGGGTACCCCATATTCAGTCGCTTTTAGCGCGAGCTGCTCCCACTCATCACATAGACGATGCGAAAAATCCGTCTTAGATTGACTACTCTCAGTCAACGGTTTATCACTTTGCGTGCCATACCAGCCAATCGCTGAACCGCTAACCAACATTTTAGGCTTCACACTACTACGCGCAATAAATTCTAGTAGCGATTCGGTAGGCTTGACCCGACTGGCAAGCAATTGCTCTTTACGCTCATCGCTCCAGCGCGAGTCAGCAATACCAGCGCCTGCGAGATTTAAAATAACATCAAAGCTTTTATCGGTCTGTGCTAGCTCATCATAAGTCATCATACTAACTGTACTGGGATGCGTCTGACTGCTATCGCGTGTTAGCCAGGTGATGTGTAAATCCTTATCCTGCGCACGATAACGTTTGATAAGCTCATCACTGAACGCGCTACCCAAAAACCCTGATCCACCACTGATTAAAATATTCATCATCTCTTATCCTTATATTTTCTAGCGTTATTATATTGAGTGTGACAAAAAACGTGCTACAAAAACAAGAGTACAATTGTAGGGATTAAGATATAGAAGAGTGTTGGATATTGAAATTAAATGCTATCTAATAACTTGTCCCGTAAGCGCATCATGTATTTGGCTAGGTAACTCGTAACCTAACGTATCGCCTTGCAAGTAAGCAACTTGCTGAGCAAACTCACTATTTATAAAGTACCCTTGCGCCTGTGCTAACGATAATGCTGGCGGTTGTCCCGAAGGGTTACAACTGGTCGAAACAATAAAACCATAAGGGTTACTTACTGAAACCACTTGCGCACACAGCTGTTGAATCAACGGATGGGCGATAACACGTACCGCTACGCTATCATGAGCACCGGTAATCCAAGACGGAATCGGCACGCTAAGCGACTGAGATGATTGGGATTGAGATAAAGGTAATAACCAGGTATGCGCTTGCTGGGCTACAGCATTAGGCGAGATATGCCAACTGTCGAGGACGGTTTGACGCTGCTCAGCACTTAAGCTCTCTAACAATGGCGCAATACGTGCCGCACTATCGGTCACCACAATCATGCCTTTATCCATTGGGCGCTGTTTAATAGCAAGTAGCTGTTGTACTGCTAGCTGACTAAACGGATCACAACCGATGCCCCACACGCTTTCGGTTGGATAAGTAAGTAACTGCCCTGCCCTTAAGTATTGAGCAGCTTGAGTGACAGAATTAGTTGTTAAAGGCGTGTCTGGGAGCATGGATGATTTCATAGTGTACGGTTGAATTTTCAAAGAGAAAAGCAAGAAGAATAAGTAATGTGTGGCAATAAGACTAAATAAACAAATATAGAAATTTATTTAAATAGATAACTAAACGCGTAAATAGCGTCCCCCTTGTTCGCTGATAGTACCTAATAGTTCAAGCTCCATCAGCTGGCCGATTAATTGCGGTGCCGTTAATTCTGTAGATACCAGTAAGGCATCTAAATCTTGTCCGTGCCAATCAAGTTGTTTATAAACGACTTCTAAATGTTCAGGGATAGCAACCTTAGAGGCGACACTGGCTTTTTGCTTATTAGTAAGCTGCTCAGTATTAGATTTGGATGAGGTATCTGCTGATTGGTTGAGTTCGATGCTTTTAAGATCACTAGGATAAATATTAAGTTGTACGTTGACATCATCCAGCACCTGCTGCGGATGATATATCAAGGTTGCGCCTTCACGTATCAGATGATGACAGCCTTCAGCATTACTATTATCGATATGGCTTGGGATAGCAAAGACTTGTTTGCCTTGGTCAGAGGTGAGCCGAGCAGTAATTAACGAGCCGCTTTTGATAGTCGCTTCAGTGACAATCGTTGCCAAACTGAGACCGGCAACCAAGCGGTTACGCCGCGGAAAAGTATGCTTATGTGGCTGAGTGTGTGGCAATAGCTCACTGACTAGACAGCCACCTTGCTCGATAATTTGAGTAAATAAATGATCGTGATGGTTGGGGTAGCAAACATTAATACCGGTACCCATCACCCCAATCGTGCGACCTTGGTAGTCAGGATCGGCTTGAGCTAAAGCGCCGAAATGTGCGCGTTTATCCACGCCCATAGCCAAGCCGCTAGTGATAATGTAGCCAGCTTGCGCCAAATATTGCGCTATATCAAAGGTAATTTTTTGCGCATGCGTGCTTGGTTTTCGGCTGCCAACGATAGCGATTTGCGCTTGATGTAGCAACGCACTATTACCACGATAAAATAGTAACGGCGGTGGATCGTAGATTTGTAGCAACTGCGCAGGATAGTCAGGCTGATCAGCAAAAAGCAGCTGGTATTTATCAGCTCTTAATGCCTGCTCGATAGTATCGATGCTGGTTAGGGTCTGCTCTTGCTGCTCGTGACGCTTAATATGACTAGGATGAATACCCAGTTGTCGCCACGCTTCAACCTTGGCCGTCCATGCTTGCTGCGCGCTACCAAAGGTAGTAACCAGCTTATGGTAAGCGGATAATGACGCATTCACCTCATGCCACAGCGCCAATACGGCGCGCTGGTCATCGGATATAAGAGTTGAGATTGCTATCATGGTTGCTTAGCTCGTATTGATTGGCTCTTATTAGTTAGTAGCTTATAAGCGCTTACAAATAAGGGGGCGGTAGCAGTTGGTCACCGACATTAAGTGGCAGCTCAGAGTTGAGTACATAAGCATAGCTGATATTATCAAAAGTATTAAATACCATCACCATGCCGCTAGGCTCACTTGGTAAGCGTACTGGCGTGTCATTATCCAAGATATCGCGTACTAACGGCCCTTTTTGATATACCGTCAACACATCCCCTGGTTTGGCACCATGACTGCTACCTAAGTTAATAGCGACCACACCACCACGCGCCGCTGAGCTGATTGAATCCATTACCCGCACAATCATGCCGCCACGATTGACAGTCGCAGGCGTAGGATAAAATACTGGTGGGATAGAGTTGCCCAGCTCAACAAACACCCGATCACCTTCACGGACTTCTTTGCCATAAGATTCGATGAGCTGTATGCTGGTCACGCCGTTACTTTCCGTAGCAGTGACCAAGCCAGTCGCCACTTGCGTCACTTCTAAACCGATGACTTCTTGGGTCTTAGGCTCAACGTACATCTCGCCTTCATGGTAGACGCCATAACGCTGACCAATGATCAGCGGTACGCCCTTAGCATAGACTTTGTCACCGCTCGCCGTAATCAGATTACGATTTTTGGAGGCTAAGATATAAGGCGTGGTATTAAAGTCTTTTGGATTAACAATGATTGTTTTGTCTAACCAATGCCGAATGGCTGACATCGGAATGGCAGGAATACTATTGGCAGTGGATGTGACCGTTACGGTGCTAGCGACCACATTACCAATCAGTTGTTTTTCTACCCCTGCGCAGCCTTCGCCCGTATCGACACCGATCAAAGTCTTACCTTGGATCACGCATAAGATAAGAATGTCATTAGGATAAATGAGGTTGGGATTTTTGATTTGTTTATTGGTCGCCCAAATCTCTTTCCAACGCCATGCACTGTCTAAATAGCGCCCTGATATATCCCATAAGGTATCGCCTTTTTTGACAATATAGCGATTGGGAGCATCCGCTTTGATAGTTGGTGACGGATTATTAGCGTGGGCAGTGGTCAACAGCAGCGCACTACTAAAGGCAGTCATCAGCAGCGCTTTTGCCATGGCGTTTAGACTTATTTTCATTATCATGTCCGTAATGGGTAAGGGTTAGCACTAGCGCTGTTGGAGTTGATTGTAATCAATCATCATTAACTATTTATAGAACGCTTTTTTTATCTGGACCTGTTCTTACAGCGATATCTGAACCAAAGTGCCAGCTACTGATTTTTGAATTTACGATGATATGAACAATAGCACAATATTAAACACTTTTTTACAAAAGCGTAACCTTTATTACGGCAAGTTTTTGACCTTAAACTAGGGCGTGTTGAACATTGGGAATAAATTGATGACAAAAAAATAGCAAACGAGTAATCTTTAAGTTCTCACACAAAAAAGACTTCGTTTGCTATGCCTCGTACTATGCTCAAAGATGAACACTGGACAAGACTAAGACCTATCTTACTAGAACTTAATATCTATGACAAAGGAAATCTTAGAAATACGGTTGAAGGCGTGTTGTATCGTATGCGTGTTGGCTGTCCTTGGCGCGACTTACCCGCTTACTTTGGCAAGCCCAATACTGTCTACAAGGCTTACCAGCGTTGGTTTCGAAGTGATAAGCTGATTGCGTTGTTTGCTTTATTAATCAAAGAGTCTGACCTTGAATGGGTGTTTATAGATGGCACTCATATTAAAGCGCATCAGCACAGTAGTGGTGGCAATGAAGTCGCCCAAGCCATTAGTAAAAGTGTCGCAGGTCGCGCCACACCAAGATTCACTTAGCAGTCGATGCTCATGGTAACCCTATCACCTTTATTCTATCAGATGGCACGACTCATGACGTTAAGGTAGCACCAGACTTAATTGATAAGATAGATTTAAGCGATACAGACATTCTATGCGCCGATAAAGGCTATGACTCTGAGACGCTACGAGAATACATCAAGCAAGCAGGGAGCTGGGATAATATCCCTCGAAAACGAAACACTAAGTCCTCTAACGACCATATGGACTGGGATTTGTATAAAGCACGGCATCTAGTAGAAAACGCCTTTGCTAAGCTAAAACAGTATAGGGCGGTTGCCACCAGATTTGATAAGCTCAAGCAGAGTTATGAGAATACAGTAGCTCTCGCTTGCGCTTATATCTGGCTGAAATTATGAATGTTCAACACGCCCTACTTAGTAAGTAAAGTTTTATTACTTATCAAGTATTCCTATGATATCTATTATCAGACTATATTTTAGTAATACGACCTCTAATTAATAAATTTAACAAAATGGAGTGCATTGTGATCACACGGACTGTGAGCAATCTTACCAAAGATTCTGTTTCGGCTATAGACATAGCAGCCCGCCTAAAAGAAGGTAGTCTTTGTCCGGTAGCGCTTGTTGAAGAGACATTTGCAAACATAAGAGCTTCTGATCCCGCTATTTTTACAGAGTTGCTCGAAGAACGGGCGTTGAAAGAAGCCTATGCTTCTAGAAAACGCCGCCGTGAAGGTAATCTACTTAGTCTATGGGATGGTATCCCTATCGCATGGAAAGACCTTTTTGATATAGAAGGTCGAGTCACCACCGCAGGATCTACTGTATTCAGATCTAACACGCCTGCTACTCATGATGCCGATATGGTTGCAAATGCCACTCGAGCTGGCCTTATATCGATAGGCTGTCTTAATATGACTGAATTTGCCTATTCTGGTCTAGGTCTTAATCCGCATTTTGGTACTCCTCAAAACCCACATGGCACAGGCCCTGCTCGTATTCCTGGTGGCTCGTCATCAGGTTGCGGTGTCGCTATCGCCCGCGGACTAGTACCACTTTCTGTCGGCAGTGATACTGGGGGCTCGATACGTATTCCTGCTGGATTAAATGGCATAGTCGGCTATAAAGGTTCTAGTAGAGCGTTTCCAAAAGGTGGTACGTTTCCACTCTCACCGACATTGGATACCTTTGGTCCACTTGCTGCTGACTTAAAAAGCTGCATCGGTGCGGCAGAAATTCTCAACGGGCGAGCCGTCGCAATGCCCAAACCAACACCTATCAGTCAACTCAAATTCTTTATTCCTATTAATGTTGTCTTTGAAGACGCACAAGATGCTGTGATAGAGAATTTTGAAGCCAGTGTTCGCGCTTTAGAGAGCGAAGGGGTAATGGTCACTCGGGGAGTGAGCAGCGAATTTGAAGAAATAGATACCCTTGCTGCTAACCACGGTTACTTGGTTGGCCCAGAAGCGTTGGAATTGCACTGGGATCTTGTTCATTCTGAGCACGTGACCCAGATGGATCGGTAATCCCCCCTAAAAACAAGAACACTTAGAAGTAGAGATTAACTGCTAAACTACCAGCAGGAGAAACTCATGAAAAAGTCACGCTTTACCGACAACCAAATCGTCAACATCCTCAAACAAGCAGAACAGGGTGTGCCCATTACTGAGCTCTGCCGTGAGCACAATGTAGGCCAAAGCACGTTCTATAACTGGCGATCTAAGTATGGTGGCATGGATGCCGCGCTTATCACCCGTCTCAAAGAGCTTGAAGTTGAGAATGCCCGATTAAAGAAGATGTATGCCGATGAATGTCTTAAATCAGACATATTACAGGATGCCATGTCAAAAAAGTGGT
>RJWC01000166.1_pt1 | contig 63054 bp, 64 predicted proteins | sample 2174211 | NCBI WGS metagenome assembly RJWC01 (sample SAMN10236717, study PRJNA496047) | synthetic metagenome | isolation source: mock community containing 12 organisms: Thioclava sp. ES.032, Psychrobacter... | place: USA: Walnut Creek | collected 2015-10-01 | reverse complement strand
CGCCCTCATCTGCCTCGCCCGACGCCGCTGCGACGTCCTGTTCGCCATGCTCCGCGACAAGATCCCCTACCAACCACGCCCGACAACCCCCGTCCCCACTTGACGAAACCCATAGGGACACCCCCCGATGCCGCCGGTCTTTCCCCATATGGTGGACGCTTCCAGGTTCCCTGTTTTGCGTCCCACGCGCGTCGGAGGATTCCGTGACCTTTGCTCGTCTTGTCGCTACGGTGGCCGCTCCGCTCGACTCTGCGTCGGCGGACGCCCCGCAGATGCTGCACTGGCCCGGACGCAGGCTGCTGGCGCAGCGTGGGGACACCGAGCTGGCCGTCCGCGACCTGGACGGGGAGGGGACAGGGGTCCGCTTCCCCGCGCCCTGGCCACGCCGGTACGGCTCGGTAACGGTCTCTCCCACGGGTGATCTCGCCGTGTTCGCTGGCGTCCACGCGTTACGAGCCGTGGATTCGACCGGCGCCGTACGGTGGGAGATCCGGCACGGTTGCTGGTCCGCCGCCGTGTGCACCGAGGCCCATGCCTCGTTCTCCGAGTATGCCGATGACTACCACCACGGTCACGCGGACAGCGGCTCGGTGGCCTTCTCCTCGGACGGCAAGCTCCTGTGGGCCCACATCCGTAATCGGGCGGGGCGCGACGTCGAGGAGGAATGGCTGATCCTCGACCCCGCCGACGGCACGGTGCTGACCCGGGCCGAGACGATGACCGTGGCCTCGGGCTCCATCCATTTCCCCCATCCGAACCCGGCGTACATGGGGCTGACTGTCCTCGCGTGAGGGTGAACCCACTCATCTAGCCGCGATCCACTCGCCGCGATTCTGGCATTGCGACTGAGCGCCAAGCGGAGTCGAGGCCGAGAACGTACGCCGATTACTGGGCAACTGGCGGAGTACCTGAATGCGAACTAGGCCGTATTCCACCCTGCCTCGAAACCCAGCGGAGGCGAGGTGCTCGACCCCTTCAGCGCACCGGGGGTCACCAAGCGAGTTCTCGGACGTTGGCAGTGTGCAGCGTCAGCCATGCCACGACGTCGGGGGCGGGCAGAACGCGTGATGACCGGCCACCACCGCCAGAGTGGCGAAAGCAGCGTTGAGGCCACCACCAATCACAGCCCGGATACTGAACGTGTCGCCGCACCACCGGCTACCAAGAGCGCCATCCGCCGTTACGCTGAATGGCTCACTCGGTCACCAGCACGTTCCTGAAGGCAGCGGCGGCGGGTAGCTTGCGCTCGTCAATGCGTCCGGCGAGTTCCTCGGAGCGGGGTGCCCACAGGTTGGCATGAACGCGCATGTTCAGGTGAGGGATCGGTGTCGGGTCCCAGCCGACACGCTCGTGGACGACCCTGCCGTCTACCAGCCAAGTCACCCGGTCTGGGCGCCAGTCGATGGCGTATCGATGGAAGTCTGCGGTGGCGTCGAAGCCGAGGTCGATCCGACAGGGCGAGCCACGGTATCCGAAGCCCATGGCGGTACCGTCGTCGCCAGGATTGAAATACACGTTGACCAGCAATCGCCGGGGATCGGCACCCGCGAACTCGATGTCGATCTCCTGCCGTGGTGTGTCGCGATGCAGGAAGAATCCGGTAATCAGCCCCGGGCCTGGTGCTGCCCTTATTTCTGCCTCGAAGCGCCCATGCGGGAACGAGCGTACGGATGCGAAGGCCCCCGACCGGTACGGACGCAGTCCGCTTTGCATAGCGTCGATCACTAGTTGCGCACCCTCGTCGGTGTGTTGAAGACCTTCTTGGGCGAACGACGCCAGGTTGCCCGGAAAAGTCTCAATAAGACCAGGGAACGATGCGGACGCCTCTGTCATGGAGGCTTCGGCGATGGCGGGGCCCGCCGTGCGCACGGAAGGGCACACGTTCTGCGTCGGCCGCCATCCGCTCGACGCAGGAAGGACCCAGGGCGAGTCGTCCATCGCGAGGTTCTCGCGCGGTCGCCGCGCAGCGGGCGCGAGTCGTGCAGTCGGGCGTTGGTCTCGGAATAGGCGGAAAGCTCGCGGAGCTCCAGCCGGGAAGGGTTCAACGGGCTCGACAAGGTCCAACACGCCACAGAGGACTCCCCAGGATCCACCTAAGGGATCACGGGGCGCCAGAACCACCGACCGCGACGGCGGCAGCCGGTCCAGCTCCAAACCTGCAGGTGTCGGCGCGTCCGCCTCCAGGAGGATAACCGAGCGCTCGTTCGCCACAGCAGCGGCTAGCGCAGCGGGCACGAGCGGAGCATCAACGAGGGCGTCGAAGGTCTTCAGTACTTCCTTCAGCTCTGGCTCCTGCATCGGTTCCTCATCGCCGTCGAACGCGCGGACGCGTAGCCCGAGCATCGACAGCGCCATGGCAAGGCTTTCTCGCTCCCCGCCCCCGGTCCACGCCAGCACTAGACCGGTGCGCGATTGGCCAGGAGGCTTGGCTCCGTGCTCCGAATCGACGATCCCAGCGCGGGCCAGGTAGGGCAGGATGGAGTAGGCATTGTCCGACGCTCCGTCGGGCCTCTGCGCGATCGCTGGCGAAGTGAGTGCCAGCGCACCGAGTTCTGCGAACCGGTAGTTCATCCATAGGTCGACGGGTCCGACCACGGGCATTGCGCGAAGGAGCGCGGCGGCTCCCTTGCGCGAGAGTACGTAACCCGAGAGGAACCACAGGCCGCGTGACGGTCGAAAGAGGACGTCGCAAGCATCGTCGCGCGCCGCGGTTCCGCCGGCGTCAGAGTACGAAAGGTAGAGCAGCTTCGGTCCACCTTCGGCTGTGCACCGGTCGAGGGCGGCGCGCCAGCCGCGATCGATGGCAGCTGGGGCGCCAGGCTTGAACCAGACGTCGTCTTCCAGCACGAGAACGTAGTCCTCGGTCCCGTTCGCGACAGCCTTCCAGACCTCCACGTGCGACCGCGCCACCGCCACTTCTTGCCGCGACATCCGCACCGGCTCATCCTCGGCGAAACACTCTGCCAGTCGGGCGTCGGGTTGCACGTGCAACTGATCGCCGATTCGATACATCACGTCCACGTCAACGGTCGCCGCTACGGCGCGTCCGTCCCGCGCATCGACTGCTGCGAGTCGCCGTGTGATCGACGTCAACGGAATGCCTTCGGATGTCCGGAACCGGCCTAGCTCCTTTGTCACGCGCCGCCATCGCCTCGGCTGCCTGTCCAGATTGACGACCATGATCGCACCAATCTGGTCTGTGCCTTGACCGAAGGCCCGAACTCGACCACCCGGGATGAAAGCAATCAAGGAGCGCCAGGCTCGGAACGCGAGCGCTCGCATTGGACTGATCAAGTTGTTGATGTTCATTGAGGGCCTCGTCAGTTGTCCATGTTGCGCCAGTTGCGGGCGTCGCTGCGATATGCGAGGTCCCAGCACGGCTCCGCGACTTCCTCCCAGTCGAGGAGCAACTCGAAGTCCGGCATGGTGCCGCTGATCTGCGACTCGCGGGCGTGCGCTGCTAGGGCGGCGGTGAGGTTCCCGGGACCGGTGGTCGCCTGAATCTCCGGCGCTGGCTCGTCCCCAAGCAGGGTGTCGGTCGCACGCGCGAGCGCCCGCCGCAGGACTGGATGACCGGGTGGGGCAGCGATCGGGTTGTTGTTGACGTAGAAGATGCGACCGTCAATCGGCAAGTCGATTCTCCGCAGTTCAGACCCTGGCACCATGCCGCCGGCAGTCACGTCATAACACAGCGGGTGGACCTTTAGCGTTCCGTCGCGGAAGACGTCGTTCCAGCCGTCGCCAAGCAGCACATCGTCTGCGTCGACGTACAGGCCGCCCTCGGCGAGCACGAAGCACATGCGTAGATAGTCGCTGCGCATTGCGGGATGCCTGCATCGGGCAAACGCGGCAAGCTCCCGCGGGCCATACCGCTCCTCGATGTAGACCGCTGCCGAGGCGTCGCCGAACATCCGGAACGAGAAACCTTCGTCGCGCAGCGCATCCCAAGTCTCCAGGCACTTACGGACGTCCGGCGGTACGTCGCACGGGTCGTGCCAAAACCGCACCAGAGTTTGGGGTATAGACCCTGTACGATCTCCGTACCTGGATCTTGAAGATGATCGGGGGCTTCGTAGCTGCCGCAATGTCAAGTCTCGAATGAAGTCAGAACGCATACGGTCGTCCTCTTCGAAGCCTGGCGGATACGAAGTTGCCGAGGTTCCTTGCCGAGGGCCGTGTGTTACCGGAGCGTCCGGTGCTGGAGCAATCAACGGTTTCTCCGTGTCGCGCCTCGTCGGTCTCACCGACCCCCATCTTTCCGATATGCCGTGTAGCGCTCGGAACTCCGGCGGAGATACGCACGCCCCTCGACGACGAAACCGTCCAGTTCATGATCTGCCGTGTAGGTATCGAGGTCCGACAGGTTGTTGATGAACCCCTTCCCGTTGAAGTTGAGAGATGTGTTGCACAGGACTCCGTATCCGGTGCGTGCCTTGAAGGCAAGGAGCAGCTCGTAGAGTTGGACGTTCGTACTCGGGCTTACGGTTTGGAGCCGGGCCGTGCCGTTTACGTGCGTTACTGCCGCCAGCGCGTCCGTGTTGGCTCGGTAGGTGTACAGCATGAACGGGCTTTCGCGATCACAGCCGAACCACCGCGCCGCATCATCTTCTAGGCAGACAGGCGCGATTGGCCGGAACTGCTCGCGCTGCTTGATCTCGTTCAGGCGCACCCTCGTGCTGTCATCGAAAGGCGCGGCGAGGATGGACCTATTGCCCAAGGCGCGAGGGCCGATCTCGTACCGGCCGTTGACCCAGCCAAGGATTAGGCCGCTACTTAGCATGTGGGCGACGTCCTCGTAACTCGCGTCTCGGACGTCGTAGCGACCGGCGGCGACGGGTGAGTCCATCCTGAACGGCAGTCCGGAATAGACGTCCCATTTGATCTTCGCGTCGCCGGTGAAGTGAAGTTGAGCGTCAATCGCCGTCCCGATTGCCGAACCGGAGTCGTTGGCAACGGGTGGCACGAAGACCTCGGAGAATATGCCGGCTTCCCTCCACTTCGAGTTCCAGTCACAGTTCAGGCCGCAACCTCCAGCGATGACCAAAGGCAGGTTCTTGCGCAGATTCGTTTTAGCGAAGCGATAGAAGGTGTCGAATATTCTGTCGCTAAAGATGCCCGCGAAGTTGCGGAACTCTGTGTCATCCGTGCCTACGTTGTAGTACGCGGAAGACTCCAGTCGGTCGTAGAGGTCGAGCCGAACGTGTTCCGAAGATAGAAGGAAGGCCATCAGATCTTCCTCTTCGGCGGTGGGTGTGCCCCTTATTGAGAAGGAGGCGAGCGCCATCAACTTGCCCGCATCCGAGAAGCGGGAAAACGGCGCATTCTTGGGAAAGGTCGGATCCGCCAATCCGTAGATTGAGGCATAGCGGTTTCCTGGCTCGTTCATCACGTCGGCGATCAATGTTATGTTCATGTCTGAATCGATCTCATAGAACGCGCCGATCGCCCCCTCCCACACCAGCGCGTAGCAAGGCGAGCCCTGGGGAAAGGGTGACATACCAAATCCGCAAAGCAGGTGCGACCTCTCGTGAGAAGAGGAGAAAAACGGAATCGACTTGCCGAGCAGGCGGCGATGTTCCACAGTTATCTCATCTTTAACGATGCCGCGATACCCAACGTGGGGCGGTGGCCCGGTCGGGCGCGCCTCACGCGGCCACCAACCCCCAGTGCACATCACGTCGGGCACTTGCTCTAGCCGTCCGAAGGCGTCGAGCAGGTCGCGACTGGAGACCGGGGTGTACCGGTAGTTGGAGTCCTTCTCCGCTTCAACAGAGGAGACGAGGTAACCGTCGCGAAGGTGAACGACGGCTCCGTCGTGACCCGGGTTGTACGACACGATATCCACGCTTTGGGGGCCCTTCTCGTTCCGTGAGCAAGGCGACGACTGCGGCGAGGGCCGCCGTTCGCCAACTGCCGCATCCCAACTCTCTGCACGGCGGTGGCTAAGCGATCCGTCCGTGGCTCTCTCCGGTAGCAGCCTGGTGCTCGTGACCGAATGCAACGTACCTGGTTCTCCGCCCGCGCAGTGCATTCGTCTTCAGGCGGGGCGAGGCTGGCGCCGCCGCCGCCCTTATAACCGTGCTCAGCGATCGGCTGCAGGTGCTTGGGCCGACCCGATCACCCCGCACCTTGCTCACATGCCCGATCACCTGGGCTGTGCGGACGCTGCTGGCCGCGAAGGCGGCCGGGTACAGCCACGCGAACAACGACTGGATACTGGTCGAGACCGACCGCTGCCGCACCCCTGGCACGGATTTGTGGCGGTCGGGCAAGCGCGACAACCATGACGGCAACATCCAGGTGATCACCGTCCCGGACGGCTAGTCGATCTTTACCTCGCAGGTGCGGTCCCGCTGGGAGCTACGACACCAGCGCGCTACCTGCCCACACCGAGATCCTGCCGAGCCTCGTCCAAGCCGGCGATGACCTGCGCGCGCTGGGCGATCTGGGTTACGAGGGTGAGTCCAACACGATCACCGTAGCGTTCAAGAAACCCAAGGCGGGCCGCCTCACCGCGCTGCAGCAGCAGCTCACCAAGGCCCTACAGCGTCCGGCTTGCCAGCACTAGCGACAGCCGCCGCCGGGCGGCGGAGGGGGTGGAGGCACGCTCATCACCTCGTTGCATCCAACGCAACAATGTGAGATCAGACAGCATCTCCGCAGGTAAGGTCCCACGAACTAGGTACTCTCTACTGCGGGAAAGCCTTGCTGCGCCTCAGTTCTTGAACGGCCCGAATGTTGTATCAGATGCAATAATTAACCTTTAACGATGCGGCGAATTGCTGCGATCCGGGTGATCCAACGACTCAGCCGAGTGATCTTGACGACGTCGCCGGTCTTCGGGGCTTGGATGATGAGCCCATCACCGAGGTACATGCCGACGTGGCGCGGGTTGGCCATCGTGCCTTCGCTGCCGGGGATGAGGATGAGGTCGCCGGGCAGCAGGAGCGCTGGGTAGGCCACCGGCTTCCCGGCGTTGGCCTGGTCGGTGGTGACGCGGGGGATGGAGATACCGGCTGCCCGGTACGCCGACTGCATGAGGGACGAGCAGTCGCACTGTTTGTCGGGGTCGCCGGAGTGAGGGTCGGTGCATGATCCGCCGAAGTGATACGGGGTGCCGAGCTGGTTGACAGCCCAGACGATGGCGGTTGCCACGGCTGGCGGGGTGTTAGCGGGTAACGCGAACCCATCCGGGAGGGCGGAGAGCGCATCGGTGGCGCAGTCCGCGAGAGTGCTGGTTAGCTGCTCCACCAAGTGCAGGGCGTCGTCGGTCCACTTCGCGTACGCGTCGGGAAAGGCCGAGACCTGGACCGCTTGGGCAGCCTGGGCGAGCGGCATCGACTCCCAGCCGGGAACGGTGAGGAGCTTGTCGAAGAACGTGCCCGCCTGGTAGGCGGGCTCGGACAGTTGCGCAACGGTGCCCCAGCCCTGGCTCGGGCGCTGCTGGAACACGCCGATGGAGTCGTGGTCGTTGCGGTCGCCGAGGTGTGGCAGGTTCCGCAGGCCGGATTCCTGCATGGCGGTGGCAACGGCGACGACCCAGCCCCAGCGGGGTACACCTTTAGCGACCCCGACGTCGATGATGGTGGCGGCCATTTCCAGCTGTTCGGTGTCCCAGGTTCTGCCGCCAGGTGGCTGTCCGGAGGGGCGTATGGGGGGCGGGGCGGCGATGCCGCACCCGCCGGAGCCGCCACCCATGACGGCCGACAGCAGGAGCATGGGCAGTCCGAAGCAGGCGACGATGACGACGGTGACGACACCGATGATCGCTTTGGTCATGTGGTGATTACCTTCCGTTGACAACAGAAAAAGGCCGGTGTCCGCGCGGTGCGGCCGGCGGAGGTACAGCGGTCCTTCGGGTTACAGGCGGGGATGAGCGGCAGCAACCCGGCGTGGTGTCGCGGAGGAAGTCGGCGATCGGCGGTCTCGAACAGCGGGTGGCCGACGTCGTCCGGGTGGCGTCGCGCCAGTCCCATTGGTCGGTCTCGAGGCCGGGGCGTGTCAGGGCATCCCGGAGTAGGCGAGGAACAGGGCGCCGTTGATCTGTGGGGCGAACGGGGCATGGGCTGGCTGGCGTAGGTGGCCAGGCAGGGACGGCCCGGGGTCGTTGTAGGCCGAGCGCGGCTGGCCACGGTGAAGCGGGCAGCGGCAGTGCAGTCGCGCTCGAGGGCGCTGCGGTAGTGCGACATCGCTGTCTTCTCGGGTCGTGAAACGCACAAGGGCTGTGGGCCGCCCGTGTGATCGGCCACTTTGGACGGCGCGGTCAGGTGATGGGTGTGTGGAGTACCTGGGCGGCTTGGCGTAGCAGGTGCTCGAGGAGGCGGCTGGCGTCGTACAAGTCGTGGCGGCTGCCGATTTCTGCGGCGCTTGCCCAGTCCCAGGTGCCGTTGGCCATGGCGGGGACGTGCCAGAGGTCGCCGCCGTGGTCGAGGAAGAGTGCGCAGCCCCACGGGTCGGCCAGCAGGGTGAGGGGCTGGGTGGCGCAGGTGATGGTGCAGGCGCAGTCGGGCTCGGTGTAGGTGGTGCGCGGCAGGTGGAGGTTGACGAGGCAGCGGCAGTCGCAGACCCTCTGCCACGGTTGCGTGTAGGCCACGGGGTTCTCCCGAGAGTGGATGCGCGTACGCCTCGGCCGCCGTGCACGGTGGCCGGCGTCCGAGGCGTACGCGGTAAGGGGGTGGTGTCAAGGCCGCCGTTCAGGCTGGCGGTGCGATGGAGGTCCGGCCGGGTCCGAGGAGCGTGATGTCCTGGATCTGGCGGGTTTCGTCGGCGGTGAGCAGGTAGGCGGGTAACCGCGGTAGGTGCTCGCGCCAGGCGCGGTAGAGCCGGTGTGTGCCGTCGATGAGCAGCGGGCTGGGTGGGTGCCCGGTGACGTCGAGGTGGGCGACGACCAGGGGCTTGGTCAAGTCGGTGGTCATCGCGTAGGCGCGGTTGAGGCCGGTGCTGGTCGGGCCGATGAGGTTGACCTGGTGCGGCTCGTCGAGCCCGGTCAGGCCGTAGGCGGTAGCCCAGGTCATGACGTCGAGGGACCGTCGCGGGGCGTGGTGGCGATCAGCGCTTCGGCGGCGTCGATCGAGAACAGCCACGGGCCGAAGTGGAACCACTGGGTTGTCGAAGGCCGGTCACTGGCGACCCCCGTGCCTGGTGAGGCGGGTGTAGATCGCGACGCAGCGGAGGATCAGCTCGTGTGACGGTAGGGCCAGCAGCCGCTGCCGCTGGTTGTCGGCGAGGCGGTCCCAGATCACGACCGTGGCGGCGGCCGACCATACGTCCACGAGGACCCCGTCGATCTTGGCGTACTGGCGGTCGGCGACGATGCGCCGCAGCGTGGCGATGAGCGTGGCGTCTCCTGGCGGGTGGTTCGCGTCGTCGGGGCGTTGAGCTTCCGGGAGCAGGCTGTAGCAGTCCTCGCAGGTGTAGGTGCTGCGCGGTGGTTCCTCGGTCTCCCACCGTCGAACGTCGGCGGCGGGCAGCCCGCACACTGCCTGCTGCAGGTCGCGGGGGTGGCGGATGTGGGCGCTCATCGGCTGCCCGCCTGGTCTGACCCCCACAAAGCTGTGCTGTGCCATGGGGCGTGTCTCTTCCCTGTGCGGGCCGGGGCGGCGGCACGGTGACCGCCGCCCCGGGGGCGTGGACGAGGGGGTGGTCAAACCTTGAGCAGGTCGAAGGCGGCGAGCTTCAGGTCGCCGACGTTGCCGGTGAGCACCCGGGTGGCGCGGGCGGTGGCGTCCTTGGCGGGCTGGTAGTGGTCGAGGTATTCGGTGATGGCCTGGTATCCGGCCCACCGGCTGCCGGTGATGGGTTTGAGGGCGTCGGCCTCGCGGATCAGGTACTTGAGGGTGCCGAGCCGCTGTTTGGCGTTGTTCTTGGTCTGCTCGGAGGCGTTGTCCTTGACCGGCCACACCTGCGCCACCACGTTCTCGAACTCGCGCATCGTCAGCTCGGTCTGCAGCATCCGCTCGGCGGCCTTCTCGAAGGTCTCCATGTACCGCCACATCAGGCCCAGCGCTTCGCGGGCCTGGCTGATCTGAGAGTTGACGTTGGAGGTGTGCCGGAAGGTGTAGTGCCCGACCGCATGCCGGAAGGCGGCGCGTTGGGTGTTGGCACAGACAACCCGGATCGGGCTGGCGTCCACCCGCAGGGCGGCGGTGCCGTCGTGCGAGGTGGTGCCGATCAGGTAGAGGTCCATTCGGTCCACCCCGGCGATCTCCATCGCCTCCGGGAGCTTCATGGTTACGAACACGCTCTTGCCGCGGCGCAGGCTGCCGGCGGTTTCGAAGTGGGCGCCGCCCACCTGATCGACGAGGCGATCCAGCAGTTCGGCGCACTGCTCGTTCTGGACCACGGTGTAGTCGGTGCCGACGATGCCCAGATACTCGGTGTGGCCGGTGACCGGGTTGCGGCGCACGGTCATCCGCTTGTCATCGGCCGGGATCTGCACCGCGACCCCGTCGACGACGTCGATGCCGACAGTGCGGATGGTGCGCACGCCCCAGTCGCCGAGGCGGGCGTTGGCCATGATCTCCTCGGCCTTCATGGTGTCCTGGGTGACGGTGCCCAGCTGGTGCCAGGCCGACAGGCGGGCGCTGGCGAAGGCGGTCGTTCCGTCCGCGAACGTCTCCAGTTCGTGCGGCACGGTTTCTCCTCTCAATGTGCCGCGGGGGCCGAGCGCACGACTCGGCCCCCGCGATGGGCTGGGGATCGTGAGTGTCAGCTGACCGCATCGGCCTGGGCGGCGTTGCCGCTCTCGGCCTGTGCCGGGTAGGTGAAGGTCAGCGGCGTGTCTGAGACCAAGAGGATGCGGCCGGCGGCGGCGGCCTTGGTGCAGTTGTTGCGCACGGCCCCGCTGCTGACGATGCGCCCGAGCTGCCCGCCGAGCACCGTAGCGATGTCCTGCGGGGTCATCGCCCGGCCTGGGTTGGCGGCCAGCACGTCGAGGGTGAGCTTCTCCAGCTCGCCCCGGCCGAACGGCTGGCTACCGTCGGCGTTGACGGTCCCGTCGCTGCGCCGGCCCACGCTCCTGGCGACGCCCGCCGCGCGGATAGGCGTGCGGGTGGGCAGGGTGACGACGTGGGTCTCGCCGTCCGGGCCGACGACATGCAGCGTGCCGTCCGGACGGATCAACGGCAGCACGGTCGCCGCGGCGCTCGGCGTGGTCGCCACCCCACGGATCACCTGGTAGCACAGCGGGCAGCGGGGCGGCTCCGGGTTCGGGTCGACCTCGCTGGCCTTGGTCGGACCCGGGATCCACCGCTCTGGCGAGCCGGGCAGGCGGCGCGCGGCGTCGGCCTGCTCCATGGCAGTCAGCAGCCTGGTGGCGGTCGGGTGACCGATGCCGCTCTCGGCCACGATCACGTCGAGCGTCGCGCCGTCGTCGCTGTAGTCGGCCAGGACGCCCTTGATGGCCATGACCTTGCGGTCACCCGGGCGCGTCGGTTGCAAAACGGTGACCGTCCGACCCTCGTCGTCCTCGCCGTTGTCCTCGTCGTCCGGGCCCTCGTCGCTAACGTCCTGGTCGGCGGCTTCCTCCGCGCCGTTGGCCGCGGCGTCTCGGTCGGTTTCCTCGTCGCCGTCGCCGTCGGTTCCGGGCTGGTCGGCCTGCTCGGTGTCGTCGGTGTCCGGCTTGTCGGCTGCGTTGTCGAGGTCCGGGTCGGTGGGGTCGGTTACGTCCGCGCCTGCCGTGTGCTCGTTGCTGAGGTCGCCGATGTCGCGCGCGGCGTCGGTGGGCTCTGCCGGGGTCGCCAGGGTCCACCGGGTGGGGGTGCCGTCGGCCGGGTCGGCCCCGGTGTCCACCGCGACGATCAGTCCGGTGTTGGCCAGGGTCTTGATCGCCTTGTCGGTGGTTGACCGGGCCTTGCCGGAGCGGTCTGCCAGCTCGTGGAGGTTGCCCTGACCGAGTTCGGTCAGGGCATCGAGGACGGCCTGCGTGGCAGGCGTCAGGGACAGGTTTTCCATGAGGTTCCTCTCCTTGGGAATGTGGGGTTGTGGATGCCCGGCACGGTGTGGTGCCGGGTGGTCGTGTGCCGGGTCGCGGGCAGCGGTCTGCGCGGCAGGCGCGTGAAGCGGTGCCCTGCCGTGTTGGGTGCTGCGGCCCGGTGGCCTCGGGGGTGTGACCGAGGGGTCAATGGCGGGAGCGGTGGGCTCGTCGGTCGCGGACTGCAGGATGAGATTTAGAGCCTGCCCTGGGCAGGGCTGTGGTAAGTTCCGGCGCCAGCGTGGGACAGGCGGAGCTGTCTGGGGCCGACCGTCAGATCCAGTTCGGTGTCGGACTCATCGACGTGTACGCGGCTGGTCCGCCGCGAGCTGCCGATGTGGCAGGAGTCGGTGTGGGGCAGGGACGCTGTCGCCGGGGTCGACGTAGCGCCGCCGCAGCAGCATGGATCTGCTTCTAGCTGGCGAGGTGCGCGAGTTCGGCCGGGGTGAGCTGGGCAGGGGTGCGGCTTCGCCACGCGTCGGAGTGGCGCAGGTGCCACCAGCGCAGCAGTGACCGGCAGGCCGAGGCGAGGTCGTCACACACGGGCAGCGGGTACGCCATGACGGAGGTGGTCTGGCGATGCTGCGGGTCGGTGTACGCCGTCGGCGTCCACCCATGGTCGGTTTCGGTGACCTCGCCGACCACCCGATCGGGGTAGGGGATGTCGAAGGCGGTGGCGGCCTCGGCGTCGGGCACCACCTGCCAGGTGCTCGGGTCTTTGCGCCGCAGCGTCGCCACGCCCTGCGACGGGTCGCAGCGTCGCAGGAGCAGGTGCCGCTCATCGCCGTCGCCGATCGTCTGGTGGTTGCGCCAGGCGCGGTAGGTGGTGATGAGCCCGGCTCCGAGGACGGTGTGCCGCTCGCGGGCGGTGAGCGCGTCGGTGAGGACTTGGTGGTAGCCGGCCGCGTGCAGGTCGGCGCGGACGGCCAGCCCTTGACGGGCCTTCTCGGCGAGCACGCTCACTCGGGCGAGGGCCTGGTCGAGGCTGGTGGTGCTGTCAGTGAAGTCGCGGGCGGTCGTGTGTAGGAGGCGGGCGAGGTCACCGATGGGGTCGAGGGTGGCGGTGTCGTGGCGCCACAGGTGCTCGGGAAGGACGTCGTTGGTGTCGGCGGCGATGCGACGCAGCGCCGGATCGGTCAGAAACACGGGGGAATCTCCTTCAGGGACGAGGGTGTGTGGACATGGCGAAGACCGGTCGCAGCGAACTGCGGCCGGTCTTCGGATGTGTTCAGGCGGTGGGGTGGCTAGGCGATGGCGACGGCGCACAGCCGTGCGCTGGAGCGCAGGCCGTGCAGGTAGGCGCAGGCTTCGTTCAGGAAGCGGAACCGGTCCGCGACGGAGTCGCTGGTCGGGGCGAGGAGTCGGCCGTCGGTGGTGATCAGCGCGTCGCCGATCAGGGCGATGCGCCAGTGCAGACCGACGTAGGTGGCTTCGCCGGCCTGGTAGACGGACAGCTCGTACGGGTCGACGCCGTGGGCGAGCATCGCCAGGGCGCGGGGCTGTTGCTCGAAGCGGCGGCGGGCTTCGGCCAGGCTGACCTTGGCCGGGTCGGTGTGGTGTTGGGCGAGGTAGTCCTCCCAGGGCCGGGCGGGCTTGGTGGTGGCGTTGATGTGGGTGTGCCAGGCACGCCAGCGCAGCGCGGCGTCGTGGGCGGCCTTGGCGGCGGTGCCGGTCAGATCGAGGCGGCTCTTGCGGCCTCCGGCGGCCATGGTGACCGCGCCGAAGCGGCGGGCGGCGTCGAGCAGGTAGTAGCCGATGAACCGGGTCAGCCAGCCGATGATGCGGCGGTGGCGGACGCGGTAGCGGCGGGCCGGGGTGCCGTTGGCGTGCAGGAGGTCATTGACCTTCTCGCTGGCGGCGAACCAGTCGGCGTCGTCGCCGGTGGCGAAACAGACGGTGACAACCTGGCCGGTGACCGGGGTGAGCGTGGGCATGGCTGGGTGCTCCTTCGCGTCAGGGCGGGACATGGAGGGGGGTGGGTGCTGCCACCGGTTCGCGGCGTCTGGACCGGGACGCTGCCCTGAGATGGCGCGGGCGTGGATCACGAGCCGACCGCGAGGGGTGGGCTGAGGGCGATCCCGCTGGCGCGGGCAGATCCGATGGGGAAACGACGGGCGGTGGTGAGAACAAAGACGAAGCTGCACCGTAGCCCCGTGACCTGACAGCTCCAGCCCTGTCAGGAATGTCGATCATGCCTGTGACCTGCGGTGCCAGAACTCGCCGTGCGGCAGTCAGGGTCTGTCAGAAGACGAAGCCCCCCGTCGTCGTAGTTCGGGTTGTCCGCCAGGGGCTGCCCGTGGTCGCTGGGCAGCTCGGCGAGCCGAACCCGGCCAGTGGCGCCGACCGGCAGCCAGGCGGCGTCGGCGGGGTCGCTGGTGTGGGTGGCGGTCGCAACCGGGACGTCGCCGTGCTCGCCGGGTAGGAGCCGGTGGAGATGTTCCTCGCGGTGTTCGCTGCCGAGCCAGAACAGCACCGGGTAGCGGGGGCCGCCGCGGCGGATCAGTTGGGCGTACCGGTCGAGCTTGGCCACCACCCGGCCGAGTGGTTCGGTGCCGGTGTCGGCTTCCAGGAAGAACCCGACCGTGGTGTCGCCGACGCTCCACAGGCCGTGCCCATCGGCGGTGATAGTTCGGAACTGCTTGGTTGTCAGCGACTCGGACCACCACCGGTCCAACCGGACTCCGGGGTGCTGGCGGGCGTACGCGGTGAGCTGGACGAAGAACTCGTTCGCGGTGAGCAGGTGCGCTAGGTGCGGATTCGCCGACAGCCGCTGCACGCTCTGCCGGCTCGTCCGGACGGTGGGTTCGGGCCGCTGGTGGGCAGCGGCTTGGAACCGGTGCCCGTTGTGGCCGAGTGTCCAGTGCCACGGGTAGCTGCCGCCGCCGTCGCGGGCGAACCGGAACCGGTCCAGCAGGCCCAGCCCGTGCAGCTCACCGAGGCGGATCTGGCAGGTGCGGCGGGCATGGAACAGCATGCGGTGGATCTGGTCGGTGGTGAGGACCTGATGGTCGTCGAGGAGTTGGAGCAGCCGGCGGTCACGGCTGGTGATGTGCGGATAGATGGCTAGCAGACTGGCGGCGCGGGATTGCGGCATAGAGGGTCCACCCCGTGGAGAGAGTCCCGTAGGGAGTCTGTATAGGTTGATCTTGCTTTCAGGGCTGCCCACGGGCAGGTTTGGGCAGGCCAGGCACCTGACAGGCCGGACGCGCGGAGCTCGTCTGGGGCCTCGTGTCGCGGACACCCCCAAACGAGCCCGCGGTGCCGCACCCAGCCGAGTCCCCGAAGGAGCGGCCGGGGGATCAGTGGTCGCGGTGTTTCATGCGCCGCTTCATCGCCGTGCGGGCGAGCTGCTGCATCGGCGGCTCACCATCAGCGCGACTGTGAGCGGCGGCGCAGTACTGCCGGATCGCGGTCGCCTCACCCACGACCGGCGCCGGCGGGTTGGTGGTGAAGGTGAACGCGGGCAGCTCCCGGTTTCCGACCAGCAGCCGGGCGGCGGCGGTGTAGACGTCGAGGTGGGCGAGGTCGTGCTCGTCCAGCTCGGGTTTGGTGTGCCGGGACAGCTCCCTGGCGTCGGCCGGGTCGACGGTGAAGAACAGCTTCGTGCGCGCGTTGGCGGACACCGCCGCGGCGAGGTCCTTGGGTAGTTGCGCCAGGTCCTGGTGGGCGAGCACGAGCCCGAGCCGGAAACCGCGGGCCTCGGCCAGCATGTCCCCGACGCTGCCCGGCAAGGTGAGGAAGTTCTGGCATTCATCGACGTAGAGGCAGGCGTCCTTACGCTGGTCTTCAGGGATCGTGGCCCGTGCGATGGCGGCCTGCCACACCCGGGCGACGATCATCGAGCCGAGGATGCGGCTGGTCTCCTCGCCGAGGATGCCCTTGGGCAGCCGGCACAGCAGGACTCCGCCGTCGAGCACCCGGCCCATGTCGAACGAGCTGCGGGCGTTGCCGATGACGCTCTTGACGAAGTCCCGCAGGAGGAAGGCCCGCAGCCGTGCGAGGACGGGTGCGATGACCTGGCCGCGGAACTGCTCGGTGATGCCGTCGTACCAGAGCCAGAACCCGCCGAGTCCGTCCGGGTCGTCCAGGCCGTGGGTGAACCTGGCCCGAAACTCCCGGTCCTGCAACAGCGACGGGACCAGGCTCAAGGTCGGTTTGGCGTGCCGCATCAGCGTGAGGCAGGCCACGCGCATGGTGTCGTCCATGCGCGGGCCCCACTGGCCTTGAAAAATCTTGGCGAAGATCCCGACGAGGTTGTCCACGGCCAGGTGCGGATCGCCCTGGTCGTCGAGGGGGTTGAAGCAGCCCGGGTTCTCCTGGTCTGGATCGATGATCACGGTCCTCTTGCCGTGGGAGGCGGGCAGCCGGTCGAGGATGTCGGTGATGAGGTCCCCACGTGGGTCGATGACCACCGTTCCACGGCCGGACTTGATGTCGCTGAGGATCATGTTCAGCAGCAGCGTGCTCTTGCCGACGCCGGTCTTGCCGACCACGTGCACGTGTTGGCGGGCGTCGGTGACGGTCAGGCCGACACTGTGGTGGCCGATCTGCGACCGGCCGAGTACCTTCACGCCTCGTCCGCCAGCGGGTACCTGCACCGGCGCCGGCACGGCCTTGGCCCTCGCCCGACCTAGGCCCGGCACCGCGAGGTCTTGCGGCAGCGCTGCGAGGGCCGCGAGTTCCGGCACGGTGGCCAGGAACCCTCGCCGCAGCCGCCGTCCGGCGATCGTGGCCACCGGTTGCGGCATCTTCATGCGCCGTAGCCGGTTCGGGCCGGTGTACGTCGCGGCGGTCGAGGCGATGGTGTGCCCGAGCTCGATGAGGCGTTTGCGGATGTGCGTGGCCCGCTGCGCGTCCGGTGGTGTTGTGCCGGTGTCGGCCGCCACGGCGAACCGGACCGCGATCTCGAAGTGGGGCACCCGTACGGCCTTGTCCACGACCGTGCGCGCGTCGGCGGCGGCCACCGGATCGCGCTCGGCCGCCCGCCCCGCCGTGGGGTACGCCAGGGTCCGCGGTCGGGACGAACCGGGCGTGACGACATCGAGGAGCCACAGCAGAGGCTCGATGGCCAGCCTCGTCGCGCCCGCGACGGCGCGGGTGGCCGCGTCGGGTCGCCGGTGAGGATGACCGCTGGTACTCGCCGCCGCCCGCCTCGCCGCACGGACGCGGCGGGCGGGTGCCGGACGGGCGAGGATCTGCACGCACGCGTGTTCGCGGTGCCGGACCTCGGCACCAGCCGCGAGCAGCGCCCGCAGCGGATCGCTGTCGTGCTCGGCGCGCAGGGGCAGCCCGTCGCTGTGCTGGGGCCAGTATGCCCCGCCCACCTCCTGACCGACCTCGGCCGGGACCGGCGCGCGGGCTTGCTCGGTGGTGAGGGTGGCGGCGGGCCACGCTGCGCGGACGGCGGCCTCGACCGCACCAGGCGGCACCGTCGCGGGCACCCACACCCGGATCGCCATGGTGCGGCCCGTCCACGTGTACTCCCACCCGACGTGCGGGTAGCCGAACACCCTGCGCCGCCACAGAGATGGCGTCAGCACACCCATGACGGTGGTCCAAAACGCGGCGGCGGTCCCGGCGGTGACCTCCGGCGGGGCGGCGATGGTCAGCCACCGCGCGCCGGCGGCGAACCGCCGATGCCGCCAGGCGAGCACCTGGTCGCGGGCGACCACCACGCCGACGATCGCGGTGGCGGCGACGACGGCCAGCCACGGCCGCGCGATGATCCACTGCCCGACCTCGGCTGGCCAGGTCGTCGGGGTGGCTGTCATTCGGCCTCCCCGATACCCGTCACGGCGATCCGATGCTCGGCGGCCGACCCGACGCTGCGGAAGGGGATTCGCGATCGACCGGCGACGAGTAGGCCCTCGCCCCGGGGCGCCGACAGCAGCAGCCTCGACTCCCCGGCGGTCAGGCTGAACGCCTCGCTCACCGCGTCAATCGACTGCGTGGACTGGCGCATAAGCACCTGTGTTGCGGCGTTGGACACCACGGCGAGGCCGAGGTCGGTCGAGAGCACGTCGGCGGCGTCCTGGGTGATGACGCACAGCCCGGCGGACCGCTTGCGGGCGGCCTTGGCCATCCGAAACAGGAACCGGCTGCCCTCGCCGTCGCGCATCAGCAGCCAGGCTTCGTCGACCACGACGAGCTGCCGCCGCCGGTGGGCGCCTCCGGTGGGAGCGTCGATGCCCGACCAGATCGAGTCCAACGCCAGCAGCGTGCCGACGGTGCGCAGCTCGTCGGGGAGGTGCCGCAGCGACCAGACCATCAGGTGACCGCGCGGGGTGGTGGTGGTCGGGCCGTCGAACAGGCTGGCGAAGTTCCCGACCGTCCAGGGGGCGAGCCGGGCGGCGAGCTGCCTGGCGGCTGGGTCGCCGTCAGCGGCGAGCACCTCGGCCAGGTCCCGCAGCAACGGCGCGGGTTTGGTCCAGGTGGCGGGGTCGCCGTTGATCCCTGCCTGGGCGTAGGTGGCGGTGATGGCCCGATCCAGCGCCGCCCGCTCGGTCGGCGGTGGTGGTGCGCCGAGCATGACCGAAATCAGGGTGTGCAGGTACAGGCCGCGGCGGGTCAGCGTGTCAGGCCGGTTGTCAGCGGGCAGATCGAGCGGGTTGATCCGGACGTCTGGCTGGCCGAGTTGCACGACGCTGCCGCCGACGTGCTCGGCCAGGGCGGTGTACTCGTCCTCCGGGTCGATCACGCTGACGGTCGTACCCTGGTACAGGTTGCGCAGCACCTCCAGTTTGACGAAGTACGACTTCCCGGCGCCGCTGCGCGCCAAGACCACGCTGTTGTGGTTGTCCTGCGCCCACCGGTTCCACAGCAGCACGCCGTTGCTGGTGGTGTTGAGCCCGTAGAGCACCCCATCGGGTGGGCAGACGGTGCCGGGAGCGGGGGCGGCGAGGTCGGCCGAGGCGAGGGGGAACGCTGCCGCGAGGGCGGTGGTGTCGAGGATGCGGCGCATCCCCAGCGGGTCCACGCCGACCGGCAGGGTGCAGATCCAGCCCTGCTGGTGGCGGAACGTCGCCGGCTGCAGGTCCAGCAGCACGCTGGCGGCGGCGGAGCGCACGCCCGCGGTGACGGTGGCGAGTTCGTCGAGGGTCCGGGCGTGGATGGTGACGTAGATGCCGACCTCGAACAGCTTCGCCGCGCCGCGGGCGACGCGTTCGGCGAGGTTCGCGGCGTCGGCTGCTGCCGCCTCGACCATCGGGTCACCCAGGCGGCCCTGGTCGGCGTCCAACCGGCGGGAGGATTCCAGGCGGGAGCGTTGGCGCTTGAGCATCGGCGCGGCCACCTGCGGTGCGACGGGGTTCAGGTGGACCGCGACGTCGACCCGTGCGGGGTAGGACAGCAGCGGGGTGAGCCACGCGGGGCCGACCTGGGCCGGGTATCCGCACACGGCGTAGGTGGCGGCATAGCCGTTGCCAACCTGCACGTGCCAGGGGGTGACCGACAGGGCGGCGGGGGAGGGCATGCCCTCCCCCGCCGCGACCCTCTTCTTCCTCGGCGTCAACAGGTTCACGATGTGCTCCGCAAAGTGATCGGGGCGCCGGGCACCGCTCGGGGGCCAGGCACCGGTGGGGAGAAGGGGTCCACCGCCATCGCCAGGGCGGCGGCGACGGCCGGTCCGTCCAGCGCGGTGGCTTCGACACCGAGGCCGGACAAGGCCCGTACGGCGGTGTCGCCGGCGTGCTCGCCGGTGACGACCGCGAGGACCTGCCGGCGCAGCGGATCGCGCTGACTGTCCAGGTCGAGCAGGAACTCGGCGTAGTCGCCGGCGGCGGCCTGCAACGCCGGGTGCGGCAGGCGTGGTGCGTGGTCGGCGGTCGCGTGCGCGTACGCGGTCAGGTCGTGCCGCTGGGTGGCGACGACGATCTGCGCCGGGCCGGTCAGGCTGTTGAGGAACCGGCCGAACCCGTCCAGCAGCGCCTCTTGCTCGCTGCCGGTGCGCAGGTGGATGTTCGTGGTGCCGCAGGCGATCAGGACGCGGTTGTGGCCCTCGCAGGTGAGGACGCCGGTCGGGCTGATCGCCGTGACCGGGGAGCGCAGCGGCGCCGGGACGCTCGGCGTGCCGGCCACCGCCGCGACCGTGCTCGCTCGGGGCGTGCCCGGCGCGAGCTGGCGAGGGCTGCGGGACAGGGCGAATCCGTGCCGCAACCACACATCCAGCGGCAGGCCGTCACGGCGGCCGAGCGCCACCACGATCGCGACGGCGAACACGATGACCCCGGCGACGATCCACGCGATCGGTGGGAGCAGGTGCCCGACGGTGCGGTAGATGCCGGTGCCGGCCAGGCCGACACCGCCGATGATGCCGAGCTGCCGGAACGTCAGCCCGAACGCGATGCGGTCCGGCTCGTTGACGTCAGCCGGTACCACGGCGCGCGGGGTGGTGTCGTCGTGGGTCATCGCCCACCTCGCATCGCGTTACGCGCGAATCGGCCAAGCGGCAGGCGGCGGGTGACTCCCTGGATGACCACCGTGCGTAGCAGAATCCCGCCGGTGTTCGGCGACCCCTTGCCGGTCGTGTACCGGCGCATCATCGCGGGGATCTTGACCGTGACCCAGAGGACAACGATCACCAGCAGCAGGTTGAGGGTGTCCGAGCCGGGCAGGCCGAGCAGGATCGGCAGGTTCGACTCCGGGTCGATCACCAGGTTGATGCCCGCCGAGAAGGTGACCGCCTGCAGCGTGGGTGTGGCCAGACAGCCCAGCAGGGTGCGCCACCACACCTCCGCGGCACCCTGCGTCCACGGGGTCGCATAGCACGCCAGCGCCACCGGCGCGATCCCGGCCAGGACGACCAGCACCCCGATCCGCACGAGCCAGCTGCCGACGAGCATGAATATCAACACGACGATGAGCAGCCCGATGACCACCGTCAGTAGGGCGGCGCTCTCATCGGCCATCGCCGATCGGATGCGCACCCGGGCGAAGGTGACGGCCTCGGTGGTCGGCGCGGATTCGCCGGCGAGCGCCACGGTCAGCGCGTTGGCGATGTCGATGACGGCGGCCGTCAGCGGCACCGCGAACGCCGACAGGACGAACCCGACGACAAGCCGGGGGATGAGGTGTTTGACGGTGTAGCGGGTCTCCACCGAGTCGCCGACCATCGTGGCGATGCCTGCGGTGATGATCGCGAGGATGAAGCAGGCGTTGACGACCAGCGCGCTCTTGCTGGCGATCGACTGGACCTGCGGCAGGACCGTGACGTCCGGTGACAGAAAGATGGAGGACGTCAGGAAGGCCAGCAGCCCGCCGAGAAGGTCGACGACCCTCTCGGCGAGCCAGCTGACCAGGCCGTTCATCAGCCAGATAACCATGACCGGCCGCCTCAGCCGCCGAGGATGCCCTGCAACACCTGCAGGATGACCGGGGACAGCACCGTGAGGGCATAGCCGATCAGCGCGGACTTCAAGTTGCCCTTCGCCTGCTCCACCTGGGCCGGGTCACCCCCGGCTGCCATGTAGCGCAGGCCGCCGATGACCAGGAACATCGTCGCGACGAGCGCGATGATGCCCATGATCCAGCCGGTGATGTTGGCGATGACCTGGTTGATGCTGTTGGCCGCTATCGGCTGCGGCGCGGCGGCGAGGTCGGACAGCACGGAAAGAGTCGTGTGCATGGCGGCGCTCCACAAGGATCTGGGGCCGCCGCGGTGGGGACCAGGGCGATTGACCGGTGTGGTCCGGTCGGGGGCGCTCCTCCCTTGCGTGGGGCGAAGGGATCGCGGTGTCAGGACGCCGCGCCAGCCATGCCGGACCAATGGCCCCGCCGGGTGGTCCCCACCGGGCGGGCATGCCGTGGATGACATGCACCGCTCAGATCTCGACTGTCAGGCCGATCGAACCCTCCATCTACCTGTCACGTCCTGACGAGACCGGTCAGCGCCTGGCATTGCCGCCGGCAAGGCACGGAGTGGACCGCGAGGAGGCCGTCTGGGCGTTCGTCCGAGACGGCGCCAAGCCGGGGGCCGAATGCCAGGGCCCCGAAAACTGGCGTGTAGACACGGCGTGCTCGTTGCGGATGGCCATTGTGGCCAGTCGGATGGTGGCGCGACGACGCCCGCCGACGGTAGGCATGGAGCGTGAAGCGTGATCAAGCTGACGGCGACACGGCGCGGGGTGCGTGCAGGCAGCCCGCCGCCGCGGGTTGCTCGGCGCTCCAGTCGAGGTGGCCGCGATGACGGGATACGGGCGCGACGACGACGAGTGGGACCAGCTGATCGAAGCCGGCCTGGCATTTCTCATCGAGCGGGCACGACTGGAGAAGACGACGACGTACACCGAGCTCAATGCCACGCTCTGCCGACGGACCGGCTTGCGCGGATTCGACTTCGAGCAGGACAGCGAGCGTGCCGCCATGGGGCACCTCCTGGGGTTGATCGTGGATCGTAACCGTCCGACGACCAAGCTCATGATCTCCGCGTTAGTGCAGTACTTGAACGCCAATGACGCCGGTCCGGGGTTCTATGCGTTGGCGGTCGAGCTTGGCATGCTGCCGCGTCGCCCATCAGCCTCAGCGAAGCAGGAATTCTGGATCCGGCAGCTCAACGCCCTATACGCCTTCTATGCGCCTGACCGCCGCAGCGCCTGACCTGTGAAACCCGATGCCCGTCGGGGAAGCCCTGCACGACCCGGCGAGCCCGGCCACTGTAGTCCGCCGTCAGCCTGCGCGGATGGCGGCGAGCTCCTGAGGTTGGCAGACGTCGTCGCCGCCGTCACAGCCATGGGCTACCAGCATCCCGATCTGCCGCGATCCGCGTGCTGCCATGGGTATGCCGACAGACTGTCAGGCCGCGGTGGTGGTCGCGCGGTGACCGGGGATCGGGCCGGACAGGTCGCCGCGCACCACGGCGGCAGCCACGACACGCTCGGCGCGGCGGCGACGCATCCGTAGGGCCGATGCGGTGACGCCCTGCTCGGCGGCCAGGTGTTCGATCAGCGCGTCGCCGAAGCGGGTCGCGCTGATCAGCTCGGCGGCGTCGGCGGTGATCAGGCCGGCGGCGGCTGCCCGGCCGAGCAGCAGGTCCGGATGTCCGTAGGGCATCCGCGGTGACCGTGACCCGCTGGGCAGGTCCAGGGGGAGTTCCTCGCCGTCGTCGGCCTTGACGACTGCCATGCCTGAGCGCCAGGCGGCCCAGCACAGCCGCAGCCACAGCCGGGGCGGAGCCAGGTCCGCGGTGCGCAGCGCGTGGAGGAACCCGGCGAGGACTTCGGAGTCGACGTCGTCGGCGTGCCTGGCCCGCCCGCGGGTGATCTTCGCCGCAAGGTGGGTCAGGGCGGGCAGCGCTACGCCGATCGCGCCGACGACCCAGGCCGGTCCCCACTCGCGGGCGTGGTGGGCCAGTTGCCGCCACAGCTCGTCGGCGGTGTCGCTGTCGTATCGCTGCAACAGAAGCAGCGTGCGCAGCTCGTCCAGCGGCATCGTCGCATCCGGCAGGCCCGGTATCGGGCGGGCGTCGAACACCAGCGGCGCGGGTTCGCAGGTCAGCAACATGAACGCCGTCTCGGCGGTGGTCAGCGCCGTCTCGGCCGTCCTGACATGGGTTGTCGTTGCCATGGTGATGTCCCCCTCGGCGTGGAGCGCGTCGCTTGATGCGACGGCCTCGAGGCCCTCGATTGGGACAGCCCAACCTGACACTGGAGGCCGTTGCCAGACGAGGACAGGCCGTGTCCGACTCTGTCGGGTTCACCGCCGTCAGGGCGGCCCGCGCGCCCGCTGGTCGGGCTGTTGGGCGGTCAGGGTGACGGGTTCTGTCAGGTCGGGGCGGGTTCGATCGGCCTGTCAGCGGCGCACTAGGGATCGTCAGTACGCCCTGCCGGTCCGGGGGCCACCGTGCCCATGACCGATAGACATCCACGCCGCGCGCCGATCCCCGTGGGAGACGTGGTGCCCGGCGACCCGCCCGTGCCGATCACCGTCTGGCCGGTCCCCGCCCCGCAGCAGGGCGAGACCATGTCCAACGCGATGGGCGTGCGGCTGGTCCACAACCTCACCCACCCGTCCGATCTGATCATCGACCTGGCCGTGGGGCCGCAACTGGCCCGCGCGGTCATCGCCGCGCACCGCCGCACCCACCTGCACGCGCCCCGGCAGGTCGGCTGGGGTCGGGAGGCAGCCGCCCTGATCGTCACCGGATGGCCGGTCGACGACGCTGCTTCACCCGTCGACTTCTTCGCCCGATGCCGCACCAACCTCACGCCGGGCGGCTGCATCGCAGTGCTGCTGCCGCACGGCGACGTCATCGCACCGGTCGACGTCGTCATCGCCGCGAAACGGGCCAGGCTGGCGTACCTGCAGCACATCGTGGCCGCCGACCGACTGCCTCGGCGTGGCCGGCGGGCGCAGCTGGACATCCACACCGACGTCCTGATCCTGACCCGCAGCGTGACGAAGACCGGCGCAGCCGATGGTTGACTCCCTGCCGGTCACCTCGGTGTGGCTGACCTGCCAGCAGCCCGCCCGGGACCAGCGGCGAGGCCGCTACGTCCCGCAGACCTCCAGTCATCCCGGGAAGATGCTGCCGCACCTGGCCGTGCACGCGATCAGCTCGTACACCGCGCCGGGGGATCTGGTGTTCGACCCGATGTGCGGGTCCGGCACCACGCTGGTCGAGGCGATGCACCTTGGCCGGCAGGCGATCGGGATTGACGTCGAGCCCCGGTTCACGCAGCTGGCTGCCGCCAACGTTGCCCTCGCGGCGTCGCAGGGTGCTGCCGGCACGGCGCAGGTGCACACCGGCGATTCTCGGGGGCTGCTCGACATGGTGCCCGCGTCCGCGGTCGGTCGGGTGAGCCTCGTGCTCACCTCCCCGCCGTATGGACGCGGGACTCACGGCCTCGTGCACACGACGAGTACCGGGGTCCGCAAACGTGCCCATCACTATGGGGATCGGGAGAGCGGCAACCTCGCCTATGCGGGATGGTCTCGCTTGCTCGAGGGGTTCGCCGTCATCCTGGCCGCCAGCTACCAACTCCTGCGTCCCGGCGGGATCGTGGTGATCACGTGCCGGCCGGTACGCCGCCAGCGGGACGACTTGATCGACCTACCTGGCGAACTGCTGGCCGTCGCCCAGTCGGTCGGGTTGGTACCGGTGCAGCGGTGCGCGGCGATGCTCGCCGCCGTCCGTGACGGGCAGATCGTGCACCGGGCCAACATGTTCGGACTCCTCGCCGTCCGCCGTGCCAGGGACGAGGGCATCCCCGTGCATCTGGTGGCGCACGAGGACGTGTTGGTCCTGCGGCGGTGGTGAGGGATGCCTGGGACGGTCAGGAATCCTGACGGCGCCGGGCACGTCCGAAGCCGGGCGGTTGCCGCCGAGCGGGAGTGGCGGGGGGCTATGGCCGCCCGGCTCGAGGTATGAGGCGTTCACCACCACCGTCCGCCACGCTTAATCTGGGCTGCTGCGGTGACGGTCAGACAGTGGGCGGCCCGGCTCCCGGGTTACCAGCTGCCCGCCCGATGGCTGACGGGGGAGTCCGATCCGGAGCACAGCGGGACCGGGCGCCTCGATCCGGGCGATGACTTGCCGACCCGTGTCCCGGCGCCGGTCGCGTGGAGCGGTACGCGGCAGCTGCCGCTGTCCGCAACGTCCTGCGGCCGGGGTACCGGTGCGATGAGCAGACCTGACAGGAGCGCGGGTATCGCCGGGCTGTCAGGTTCTGCCAGGAGGCCGAGCCTGACAGCCCGGCCGCCGGGACTCCCCGCGCGACTAGCCTGAACGCTCACCTTCCCTTTCCATGTGCTTCTGATCTGACGCCTCCCGCGACGGCATCGCGCCCACCATTTCCGGTCGGCAGCCGCCGCCAGCCTTGGATCTGGCACCCACAACCCACGCCCCTCGCCCCACGCGACCGGGGCGACATCCCCTATCGCTTCAGGCGGCCACCATCCGGTGGCCGCCTTCTTCATGTCCGAAGGAGGACAGATGCGTCACCTGACGCACCGCGCCGGCCACCGCAACGCCACCCCGCCCGACCTCCTCAGCGGTGCCGCCGTACTCGCCAGCGAGAACAACGGCCCCCGTCCGGCTCACCCCACGGCACCGGCTTCCTGCGCTGAATCCGTCATGGACACCCACCGGGCCACCGCCGACGATCGGGCAGCGCAGCGATGACCGACGAGAGCCTCGCGCACCAGATCCGCACCCTGCACACCGAAACGATCGCCGCCATCGAGCAGCGGCAGACCCTGGCCGTCGACGTCCGCTCCGCACTCATCACCGCGCTGCACAACAGGCTGATCTGCCGGCCTGGCTGCGAGGACGCCCTGGACACCTGGGGTCTGGAACCGCTGCCGCAACGATGGACCATCTCCGCCCACGCGCAGCTGTCGCACACGCGGTCGCACACCAACCACGACGAAGCCCGCGAGCAGGCCTGCTTCGGCGTACCAGACGATCTACGCCTGCTTCAGCCAGCGATAGCGGTCTACCCGCGCCACGTCATCGACGTGACACCGGTGATCGAAAGCGACCAGCCTGGACCGCAGGAGTACCGCATCACCGCGCAGGTCACCCTCCACACCTGGGTCACCGCGACCCGGGAAGCCGCCGCCTACGAAGCCGCACGCGCGATCCTCGAGGGCCACCTGCGCGTGCTGGCTGACGCCGGCTTCACGGTGACCGGGCTGGCGTGGCAGGCCGCCCACGGCCCCGACGACGTCCCGCACGACGACATCGACACCGACGCGGGAACCGTGGATGGCGCGGCACAGCTGCCCGAACTCGCAGGCGACCTCACCGCGGCGATTGCCGCCCGTGACGCGGCGGTGCAGGCCCTCAACGAGCTGCGGCGCAGCATCCGCGCCCGCGCGATCCGCGCCCTGATCGACGACGAGATCGGTGGCATCTATCAGCACACCGCCGAGCGGATCGACCGGTTCCTGGTCGACCTCGGCCTCCACGGGCTGCCTCGGGCACATCACGTCACGGTGGTCGCCGACCTGATGCTGCCGGTTGGCGCCGGCACCGCCCGGGAAGCCTGCGACGCGGCACGAGACGTGATGCGGGCGGCCACCACCAGCGGCCCGGTCGAGACGCGGCCATGGACCGCGTACGGCTGGACCATCCCCGAGTACGCCACGTGCGACCAGGACGGTTGGCGGATTCCGTGGCGGCACGAATACGAGATGCAGCTTCGCGGCCACGCCACCTCCGGCGACGCGACGGCGGCGGCCGAAGCCCTCGCCTGCGCGGACCTGACCCGGGCGCTGCCCGGCATCGACCTGGTCACGGTGACCGCCAGCGTCGAGACCGTCGGTATCGACCTCTACCTCGACCCCGACCGCGACTGAACCCGCCACCTGCCCGACCCGAGACTCCCATTGGAGGTCATCATGTCGTTTCCCGACAACAAGCTGACCGTGCGATCCCCAGCCGACCTGGTGACCGCGGTGCCCTACCTCCTCGGCTTCCACCCCGCCGACGGCAGCATCGCCGTGATCGCGAGCAGGGACCGCCGGATCGTCTTTGCTGCCCGCAGCGACCTGCCCGCCCCCGGCGCCCCCGCAAGCCACCTTCTCGACCTCACCGCCAACCTGGTTCCGGTCGTGCGACGGCAGCAGCCGATCTCCGACCTTATCCTCGTCGGATACGGAGACGCCGACCGCCTTGACCCGGCGCTGCACACCGTCGGCGAGGCGTTCACCGCCAGCGGCATGACCGTCCGGGACCTGCTGCGGGTCACCGGCAGCCGAATCGTCAACCTCACCTGTCACAACCCGGCCTGCTGCCCACCGCAGGGAACTCCGTTCGACCCCACCGCCTCACTCGTGGCCGTGCAGGCAACCGCCGCCGGGCTGGTCGCGCTACCGGACCGGGCAGCCGTGGCCGCCCGGTTCGCGCCCGTCAACGGCACCGCCCGCGACCGTATGCGCGACGCCACCCGTGCGGCAGCCGACCGCCTGACGACACTCAACGCCACCGGCGAGACGGGCATGGACGCCGCCGGCGCGCACGCGGTCCGCGGCGCGCTGCGACAGCACGACGGCGGCAACCGTCTCACCGACGACGAGGTGGCCTGGCTCACCCTGCTCCTGAAGCGGCCCTCGGTGCGGGACCGTGCCGTCGACCTCACCCAGCCGCACGACGGGCACGTCACGTTCTGGGCCGAGGTCACCCGCCGCGCCGAGGAGGCGCTCGTTCCGGCACCGGCCACCCTGCTCGCCGTCGCCGCGTGGCGGTGCGGTGACGGCGCTCTGGCCGCCATGGCAGCAGACCGCGCCCTGCAGGTCGACCCCACCTACCAGCTCGCCGACCTGCTGCGGCAGGCGCTGCACGCCGGACTCCCGCCATCGGTGTTCGCGCAGGCATTCACCACCGGCCGAACCAACCCCGCAACCGAGTAGCCGAACCCCCCCACCAACAGGAGGACCACGATGGATTCCACTCGCAGCATGCTGCTCGCCCTCGCCAGGCACGCTGAAGAAGCCCGGCTGCGCTGGAACGCCGAACGCGCCGCCGTGCGGGCTCGCGGCGCAACCCTGGCCCGCACCGAGGCGTACGCCTACCACGTCCAGGCCAACCTGTGCCTGATCACCGCCATCGGCGCGGCGAACCTTCCAGCGAACTTCCGCATCTACGACATCACACTGTCCCGCGACCCCCTCGCCGCAGCCGAGCAACTGCATCAAGTTGCTGTCGCCTACGACCACAGCGGCCCGATCGAGGCCGCACACGAGGCAGCCCGCCTGGCCTACAAGAGCGCACTCGCCGAACCCGTTACCGCACCGGAACAGCAGTACATCGACCTGCTCGCCGCCCTTCCCGCCGCCCGCCGCGACAAGATCGTCGATCTGGCCGAGGAACGCGCCCGCCACCTGAAGGCATGAGACCCGTCCGGCGGCCCACCGGCTCTCCGTTGCCGCCCGCAAGGCCACCCGATCATGGCGCGACTCGCACCAGACGGGGTTCGGCCGCACCCCCTGCGAAAGGAACCGATGAGCGTCTACACCCTCACACCCAGACCCGGCTACGAGCGCTACACCATCCAGGTCGGCTGGAACCCACACCGCACCTACTTCGCGACCGTCGTCGACTTCGCCTGGGACCTCGTAACCGACCACGACAACCCACCCGACACGGTTCGCATCGGCCTGATCGAGACGATTCTCGACCCCACCGAGGTGCTGCTGGCCGTCGAACCCTACGCCGACATCCCGGCTGACCTGGCCACCACACTGCGCGCCGACCAAGCCGCGCACCCCGTGCGCCGCTAACACGAACACCCGAGGCCCGCCGTCGCACCGACGCCAGGGCCGCATCGCACTCGCAGAGAGCACCTTCTGGTTCACCGGCCAGTCGTTCGGCGCTCCTCGCGAACCCCATTCGCACGATCCGAGCACGGGCAGGGCGCCGCGCCCCGATTCACCGACACATCACGGCGCGACGGAGCACCCACGGCTCGCGGCGGCTGGCCATATCGCCTGAGTAAGCCACGCCGACCCGGGGCCTCCGGCACCGAAGTAGCCACGGCCGTGCCGCGAACCGAGCGGCACAAGAAGGAAGAACGGCCCGCCACACGGCGGGCCGTCGCATCCAGGACCCGGGACGCCCGCCTAGGAAACGACGCGTCCCGGGTTCTCCATGAGATGGAGGACTCCAGTGTCCCTACCAGTGATCATGATCGCCACCACCTTGGTGGCGTTCACCCTCGGCGGCCTCACCATGTGGCCATTCATCCACCAACTCCGCAACCGACTCGACGACGCCACCTGGCGGCTGCAGCACGACCCGGTCACCGGCATGCTCAACCGCACCGGCCTGCTCGCCGCACACGCGCCCCTCACCGGCGCCGACACCGCTGGCCCCATCATCGTCGTCCTGATCGACCTGGACGACTTCAAGCCGGTGAACGACACCCACGGCCACGGCCGGGGGGACGAGGTCCTGGCTGCGATTGGCGGCCGCATCGTCGACATCGCCGCACTCCACGGTGGAATCGCCGCGCGGCTCTCCGGCGACGAGTTCGCGGCACTGCTACCCGCCCGTACCGACGACCTGGCCCGCATCGGCGACACCTTCGTCGCCCTGATCTCCGAGCCCGTCGAATTCACCGCGGACGGCAAGCCCGTCACGGTCACCGTCACCGCCAGCGTCGGCCTGGCGCTCGCCGACACCACCGACCCCTTCGAAGAGGTGGCCCTACGCCGCGCCGACATCGCCATGTATCACGCCAAGCACAACGGCCGGAACCGCCACGCCATCTACGAGCCGGGCATGGTGATGCCCGCCGCCGGGCGTCGTCGAGGACCTCGCCTTCGCGACCGCCAGCAGCTCACCGACGAGGTGACGGCATGACGGCCGCGCCCGAGGAGATGGCCTGCCAGATCTGCCTCTCCCCACTGAACACCCTCGGTACACCACCCACCTACCTGCACCCGATCCAACTCGCCACAGATGGACATGGACACGAACCAGTGCCGGTCCCGGTCAGCCAGCTTGACACCGTGCAGAGAACCTGTGACTTCTGCGGGGACCCGTACCCGACGTGGACGCTCGTCGGTGGCGACGTCGCAGCCATCGCGATCGGCACCGCCGGGGGACTGGTGCAGAACTTCGGCCAGGCATGGGCGGCGTGCGCGACGTGCCAAATGCACATCGACGACGGCAGAAACGACAAGGTCGTCGACCGAGCGGCGCAGGCACTGGGCCGAGGCAACCATCCCGAGGCGCGAGAGCGCATCCAGCAACTGCACCTCGCGTTTCTGAACGCCCGGGTCCCGGGACGAACGCTCATCATGACGACCGCCTGGCCCGCCACCGCCATCACCGCCCGCGACCTGCCAAAGGTGCGCGACCGGCTCACCCACTTCTACCGCGCTGGCGACGATCTCCCATTCGCGTCGGCGTCCACCGACCAACGTCGACAGATCGCCGACGGCCTGGACCGCGCAGGCTTGTACTGGATCGACGCCGACTTCACCGACCTGGCCGAGTACGCCGCTCAAAGGTTCCTCGACGTCACCATCAGCCGTGACCTCATGCCTTCCACGGATGGACTGCTCGTGTGGTCACAGCCGGTGACCCGCCGACAGATCGCCGCCGCATCCTGGACCGCTAACAGCGACAGCTGGCAACTCATCAACTACCGCACAATCGGCGGGGGACTGGACGGCAAACCGCTCCAGCGACTACGCGAACAGGTCGGTTGGCTTGCCCCCATGAGCTCCTACCAGGTCCACGAACAGCACATGCTGCCCGGCAACCACCCAGCCGCGCCGCTGGTCGCCACATGGCTGCTGATCGCACAGCAAGCCGCCGAAATCACGACAGCAAACCTCGACAAAACCGTACGCAAGACCTACGCCCGCACCAACCGCCCGGCACCAGAGGTCCGGATCGTACGCATCCGTGCCAACCGCGGCACCACACCGCCCAGTACGCGATCGGCGCCTCGCGACTCAGGACGCTCCCAGACCAGCCGGTTCTGGGTGTCGGGCCACTGGCGCAACCAACCATACGGGCCGGGCCGAACGCTACGCCGTCCCGTCTACATCAGCCCCTTCCTCAGGGGCCCAGAGGAGGCGCCGATCAAACTCAGCACCACCGTTCGCATGCTCAGCAGCCACAAACCGAAGCCTGAGGATCATGACTAGCTTGCGATGACCAAGTCGTGGCAGGGGCTTGGCCCCTGCCACGACTGATAGCAGGAGCCCTTCCGAGTCGGTAGCTGCCAATGATTCCAACATCGGCTGACGTGACTGGTTCGATCCCAGTATCGCCCACCGTAGATATATGCAGGTAAGAAGCCCGTCATCGGAATTACCGGTAACGGGCTTCTCCGCTGATGCCCCTTAAACCGGGAGCAGATTGGGAGCACGGCGCTCCCGCCCTTGGTCGGGCTGGTATCCCTATTGCGCTCACGGGCGTTCATTGCGGTGTCCTGCCTCGGGTCCGTCGGTTGGCAAACTCCACGACAGCACGGGGTTTTACCCGGCTGGAAGCCCTACACGTCCACGTCGACTCCGCCGTCGCCTGTGCGACGAGCAGTGGTTGGAACTACGAGAAGGGACTCGTGGTCACCCGGTCCGGGCAACGGTCGGCGTGGGCCCCCTGCCCAGAGGTCAAATGGGCGCGTTGCTCGACCAGGACGACCTGATCAAGCAACTCACTCGCATGCTCAACGCGCTGACGGCGCTGGATCTACCTCACAATGACCTCGTCGTACCCGCCATCGGGCTCGACCCCGCCACCATGATCTCCTACGGCACGGTCAACGTGCCGCGCAACACCGCCAACTTCGGGTTCGGGCAGATCGTCCGCAGGACCAAGCGAGGCATCAACCAATTCCGCTCGCGCCGAGATCAGTCACCGCGGGCGCTGCGCCGGCCGGCTCGGCGATTGCTGCCCGAAAGATTGAGTAGGCGGCTGCAATAGATCCTTCGGGTACTGCTTCGGCATGGCGGCGATCTTCTCAAGTCAAGAGGCCTCCACCAGCACCGGGGCAGTTCAGTAGCTCGATCAGGATGAAGGAACCCTGGGCAAGCGAATCGTTGACTATTTAAGCCCCGAGCTGAGGGCAGTAGAACTCGATAAGGGTGCGCGTGAGTTGCTCGCCACGGATGGCTACGGCCTGCAGGTCTGCAGGTGCCATCCGGGCAAAGTTGGTCGGGTATGCGGCTACCTGCTCGCGCTCGACGAGGTCTGCGATCGGGATTGGTAGGCGGCTGTCACGCATCCCGAGGTAGGAGTACACGAATCCCTTCACGTGACCGGCTGCTGCCAGTTCATGGACCCGAGCGCGGGAACCGTCCTGATTGCGCGTGTGAGCAATCTCGAAGCTCCGCTTGAGTCTGCCCAGCATGAAGTTTGGTGCCCGAGGCGCCGTCCGGCCTGGGCCGGCGTCAACCGCGATTATGTAGTCGAGGTCGTACACGTGACTGGTGTGTTGCCTTGATCGTCCTGGGAGTAGCGGACTGATGCCGAGGTTGTCGTAGACGCCTCCGTCGGTCATCGACATCGTTTTGATGTGCTGGGTGCCGTCGGTCCGAGTGAAGGTGTAGGTGCGGTTCAGTTGGGGTAAGAGGACCGGGAACGCGGCTGAGGCGGCCACTGCGTCTGCGACTGGTACTGGTTCGATGATGGTGCCGTGTGGTGAACAGGACGAGACGTCGCTGCCGAATCGCACGGCATTGCCGGTTGACAGATCAGTTGCTGAGATGACGGTGCTCAACTTGGGGTGGGTGACCTGGGCCATTTCCTTGACGCCGAAGGCCCGGGAGGCTAGCGCATCGACGAGTGCTTCGGTTCTGCTGCTCTGGCGAGGGCGGTTCTTTCCGCCGGGCAGTGCCGCGGACGTGGCGCTCAGGATGTTGGTCATCGTTCTGCCCGGCGTGAAGGTGCGCTTGATGAGTTCCATCTGCAGGCCGCGGCCGAGGAGGTCGGTGACGGTTGAGTCGAATTCCCCAAAGTCCTCGGGTCCGTAGGCCCACATGGCCGTCAGCAGGCTGCCGCCGCTGATTCCTGAGACGACTCGCACGTCGGGCAGGACTCCGCGGTCGTGCAGCGCTCGTAGCGCTCCAAGTCCGAATGCGGTGGCACGAAATCCCCCGCCCGAGAGCGCCAGTCCGACACTTGGGCGCTCGGTCGCTGTGCTCACGGGCGCCTCCTGAGCCATGCCCACCAAGGCGAAGGGCGACCGATTGGTCCTGCGACCGGCTCAGCGCCACGGCGCACCCGCACGGGTCTGCCGGATCCGCCGCGGAAGTACCAGCCGGCGGGGAGCTGCTGAAGATTTAACCCACCCACGTACCCGGGATGTCCGCTGATGACCGGGCCGTCCGAGCGCGGCACGACCCTGAGGTAGACATCGGGTCGGGCTCCGGCCCCACCGTTGCGCCAAGTACTCCAGCTTCTCTCGTCGCCGCCCAGGATCATCATCAACGCCCGCCGAGTGGTCCCGTCCGGGGCAACGATCGATGCCATGCCCTGCTCATCCGTCGGACTCGGGTGCGCGCGCCCGAAGGGATGGCTGTGCCAGAAGCCGACGAACCCGCGGGTGTTCGCGGTGCGCCTGACCTCAGCGCTGACGCGTTCCTGCGTGCCTTCAACACCGTGGTGGAAGTAGGTCGCGGACAGGTAACTGTCCGGCGGCGGGCCCGTGACCTTGTCGATGTACACAATGCCGGTCGCGTCGTCGAGCGCCCCGAGGAGCATCCCTCCGGTCTCGATCTCCGGTGCCCGAACCCTAGCCCCCCGCTGGACTTCGGCGCGAGCTTCAGCAAGCGCTGTAACGCTCACCCGGACTTCGAACTCTCCTGATTCGTCGGTCTGCACGACGTCGGCTGGCCAGCTCACGCGCGAGGTACCGATCGTGGCCGCCGCCCCCATCCGGACGACGGAGGCGAAGGACACCTGCTCGTCGCCTACCGTCTCCCGGTGGCCGCGGTCAGCTGCGTGGAGAACCATCAGCGCTTCGTGAAGCATCATGCCTGCGAGCGCGGCCGACTGCGCTGCCGAGCCGACAAAGGTCGGCGAGGAGCAGCCGGGCTCGGGGAAGAACAACTTGGTGCGCGGAGTCGCTGGGAACAGGTCGTCGCCTATGTCGGCCCACTCGGCCGCCTTCGACGCGGCCAGGAGTGACACCTTACGGAACGTATCGGCCGCCGCGCCGGTCGCCGCCGGCAGGTTCGTGGTGACCAGACCGCGTTCGGCGTTGTGTCCGATGACCATCGTGACCAACGGTGGGCGTACGGCGGCGCCTTTCCGGGCTAACTCGATGTTGGAGCGAACTGACGCGTCAGCTGTCGCGTCGATGACCAGGTCGTACACGCCCAGGTCCTGGTCCGGCGCGAAGAACCCGGACCGCACGTTCCCGTGCGCCGGCGTGACATCAAGGTCATCACGGATGGCGGACAGGCGGCGTGCAAGCGCGCGGGCCTTCCCGAGGCCTATGTCGGCGTCGGTGTACGGCTGCCGGACCAGGATTCCGGGGTTCACTACGGCGTAGTCGGCGACGGTCAATTCCTTCACGCCAGCCCGGACGCAGAACTCCGACACCGGCGCCCCCAGTGCGCCCGACCCGAGCACCAGGACGCGTCGGCCGGCAAGCCAGCTCGACGGGGTGCCCTGGTCGCGGCGTTGGGTTACCTCCGGCCGCGTTTCCATGACCTGCATCCATGCGATCGCTGAGGAGTCGAACAGGCTGAAGGCCAGGTCGCGGACCTCGCCCTGAAGCTCGGCAGACTCTCTAGATACCCGCAGGTCGCGGATCCGCGCGAACAGGTCGGTGACCTTCGCGCTCAGGGCGTCCAGCTTCCACGCGGCCAGGTGGGCCAGGCGCACGTCTCCGTCCACCCGCCGGGACGGCGTGCCGACGAGCATCGCCGTGAACAGGGGCGCTTCCTCGTCAGTCGTCTCGTCCCAGGCGTCTCCCGCTGCCCTCGCATCCTGCTCGATCTGCCGGGCCCGCAACTTCCTGTTGATGTACGTACAGGCCGCCAGGTCGTTCAAGAGAGCGTCCCGGTCGTAGCCTGACTCAGCCAGTCCGGCACTGAGCGATTTCACGTCCTCGGGGTACTCGGATCCGAACTCGTCGGGCGTCAAGACAACCGGGATAGCGATCAAGGGTCGGTCACCGTGGAACACCTCGAAGGCATCGCCCTCGGCCCGAGCTACCGCCGTATCCATGTCGACCCACTCCAGGACGTCGACCCGCTTGCGTCGGCTGTTCACCGCGCACCAGGCCACCAGGGTGCCGACCTCCCTGCCGGACCCATCCACAGCCCAGGGCACTCGGTCGCCCAAGTTCGGGTGAACTAGCAGCCGACCAGCGTCGGCACTCGTGTACACAGCCGGCGGATGTAGCGGCTGACCCTCCGGGTCCAGCGTTCCGGCAGCCGCGTTCTCGACCCACTTCGACAGCCGGCCAATAAATCCGCGCATGCCGTCTGTCGGGCTCCACTCGACTGACGGCGCGGCGTACAGGCAAAGGGAACTTCCCCACTGGACGTGGGGCGTGCGGGCCCAGCGCTTGTGGACTGAGAACACACTCGGGGGCACGAACGGGAACCCGTCATTGATGATGACCTTGAACCGCTCCCGATCGCGCACCGTAATTCCGGTCGCCGTGTGCTCAAGCCCCGAGGTGTCGAGCGAGATAGTGAACGCGGTGTTCCCGTGGACGTTCGTCCACTCCTCCAGCACCTCGACCGCGCCGCCAGCTACCTCGACCAGGTCGAGGAGCTGACGGCGGGCGAGGTCGACGCCGTCAGCGGTCACGCCCGAACCCGACGGCAGTGGTGGGCGCGGCCTCGGAGCCCCTGTCGGCCTTGATGGCGGCCTGGACCCGCTCGGAGCCGGTCATGGCCGCTGTCCCGGAGACCGACACCACGCCACCGGCGTACCGGCCCGCTGCGGTGGCCGCCGCCGCGACCTCCGACAGCCGCCCGCGCTTGCGGCCAGCGGCCTTCGCCACGTCCGCGCTCTTGGCGGAGTGCTCGACGACCTCGTCCTCGACGATCTGGGCACCGTTCGCATCAATGCCGAGCACGACCGGCGACGGGTCCTCCACGGAGGGCCACTCCATCGTGCAGATGAATCGGTCGGAGTAGTCCTTGTACCGGTCGGCCGCCTTCTTGTGGGGTGGGTTGGCGCCGTCAACGTCCGCGGCCGGGATGGGGTGGCTGCTCGCGACGACCACCGAGCCTTCGCGGGCGTGCCGCTCAAAGGCTTCGAGGATGTCGGTTTTCAGGACGTCCTTACCGTCCTCACGCACGTACATCACGCGCTTGGAGCAATGGTGAGGAGCAAGCAGCAGATTCCACTCCAGGTACTGCTCTCTATCGTGGTCCTCGCTGTACTTGAAGATCTTCATGATCGTCTCGTATGCCAGGTCACCGAACAGCAACACCTTGCCGTCCTGACCGCCACCTTCGGTGAGTGTGACCTGCAGTGACAATGACGTCTCGTTGCGCGCAGCGGCACAGTCGTCCTTGAATGGCGCGTGGATGAAGGCCTCGAACCGGCCGGCGTAATCGACCCCATTGATCTTGGTGACGCTGATCCCCGGCTTCAGAAGGTACTCCTCCGGGAGGTCGTGGTAGGCGTGCTTGTGCTCGTCGGTGTCGTAGCCGACCACGAGGACACGGTCGCCCAGAGCGATCTCCTCGCCGTCGGCGACCGCCTTCTTCACCGCCTCGACGCGGCGCTTGACCTCCTCATGGAATGCCTTAGCGTCCTCGCACAGGTCGGCGTCATCGCCGTCGTCCAGGTACTCCCGCCACATCCGCGGAGTAGCCCACAGCTCGCCGATCGTCGCCTTGTCCAGCAAGTCGGCGAACCCGCTGCAGTGATCCTTGTCTGCATGCGTAAGCACGAACGCAGCCAGGAACGGACGACCGTCCGAACCGGTCGGCAACGCCTCCACCAGCAGGTCAACGACTGGCACCTCGGGGATGTCGTCGTCATCCGCCTTCGCGCGGTCGTTCAGGTCCACCTGCATCAGCACTTCGTCGGTGACCACCACCGTCGAACTGTCGCCTGTGCCGACCGGCCAGAACACCACACCCAGATCGGGAAGTTCCGTACTCACTAATACTCCTCGTCCTGAGGCAGGCCTGGTAGAAGCACGTACACGGACAGCTGCATAAAGTCTCCACAATGTGACGTCGGTGCCCAAGCGACGGCGCGCCGCCCGGGTCCGGGTGGCGTAGAAAGGCCGTGGCAGGGTTGAAAACCGGCAGAAAGGGCACGTTGCGGATGCGCGGAACCCGCCGCAGGCCCTAGGCTGCGGGCTCGGGCCCCGCCGTACCGAGGTGTCGGAAGCATCTCGGTGCGCGGGGTCTTCCGTTCATGCCGCACGTGTACAGGGTCCAGAGCGGCAGGCGGCCGGTGGGCCACCGCTCCGAGCGCCAGGGGTTGTGGGTACAGGGTTTGACCCGGACGGCGGCCCTGAATGGGTGGTTGGACGCGCCGACATCGGCTGGCGAGCAATCCTCGATGGCCTGCCACTCGCCGGCCGAACTGGCGTCCCTCGGCCGAGTGTGGCTGGTGTTGCCCGTGTGACTGTACCCGAGGTGCCTGGCGACCGCCAACTCCGTGTGAGGAAGGGTGACACTTCTAGGCTGTCGGTGTGAGATGGCAGCACACGGCTCTGCGCGCCTCTGTTGAGGTGACACCGATGCGTGCTAGAATTGATCTAGAAGTCCCGCCTGCCCTGATTGACGTGAATGACTACATCACCCGAAACGCCGGGTCGAGGCGAGAAGCGACCCGAGCCCGGCTGGTCCGTCCTGCTCGCCCGGAGGGTTGCTGCCGAGGTCCGGTACTGGCGTGAGCAACGCGGTATGACTGCGCTCCAGTTGGCGAGAAGAACTGCTCAGCTCGGATATCAGTTGCCCCGCAGTGTCCTTGCGAACCTGGAGAACAACCGGCGCGACACCGTCACTGTCGCTGAGTTATTGATCTTGGCTGCCGCGCTTGACGTCCCCCCAGTCCTGCTCATCGCACCGGTCGGACGTGAACGCGATATCGAGGTACTGCCCGCAACGCGAACCACACCGTGGCATGTCCGCGGATGGATCCACGGTGCGGTAGAACTCAACTACCAGGGCTTCTCGGCCACGATGTGGCAACAGAGCAGGCGAGCCATCACGCTCTACGACATCCACCGCCTTCTAGTCAGGGAACATCAACAGATCCAACGACGGATCCAGCAGTTGGCCGATCAGGAGCATCTCGTCGTTGGGGAGATCGCCTCGGATGACCTTCGTCTAAGCCGAGGCCCGCTGGCGGACTTCCTCACCGAACTCGCTTACAGTCTCGACCGCCTTCGCATGCATCGCGGCTTGATCAAGTCTGAGGGATTCCAGTTGCCCGACCTGCCACCAAGTGTCTCAGCGGCATTGAAGGAGACCGCACCAAGCGGCAGGCACCGCCATGCGACCGGAGATGATCAGGATGATCACCTCTTGCCACCACTGGTCTATCAGGAGTTGATGGCGTCTAGGCCAGACCTTGGCGGCGACGAACCGGACCAAGAATCGCGCGGGTGTTCGTCCTCATAACCCACCGGCTCGTGAGCCACCGGGAGGATGCCACTTGTCGTGGCGTCTGCGTCCGGATGGGCTGACTCGTCGCTTTGCGAAGCTGGTCAAGGACCTGGATCTGCCGCCGGTCCGGCTGCACGACCTGCGGCACGGCACCGCGGGGATCGCCGTATGCGGCCGATCATCTGGAACCGACGGCTGCGGTGGACCGTAATGAAGCCGCTGGCGACGGCGCCAGCACCGCCCACGGAGCGTGCCTGCGGTGGTCCTTCGGCTTACCGCTCTGATGGCGAGAGATTGGGTCCAAGTTTCTTGACGCTGATGAACTCGCTTGCGGAACGAAGCCACCTATTGATCATCGGCACGGTCTTCTGACTCTCGAGACGCGACCTGTCTGGGCATTGTCAGTGGGTTCCGGCAGACTCGGCAGTGCTGGCATGGGTTGTCGACGTGGTTGGTGGTCATGGGGATCACAGGCGAACGGATCAGGGCAGCACTGGACTCGAACCCGACGCTGACGCTGCTCAAGGCGTACTCACGAGACTGGGTGCTGCCCCTGTTCGCTGAGCATCTCGACCAAATCGACGGATCGGTGTCCGCAGAGTGGTTCCACGAGCGGGTTTCCGAGGCGCGCGAACAGGTCCCCGACTGGCAGGGCAGCGTCACACCGGCCGAACACTGCCGCGACTGGGTCGAGAAGCGCTGGCTGGAGACTGAGACGCTGAACGGACGTCTGAGATATCGCTTATCGCCCTACTCGCTACGAGCGCTGCGGTTCGTTCGTGAGCTTGTCGAGGGGGAGACGACCGTCAGTGGTGCCCGTCTCGGCTCCATCACCCACGCCGTGCGGCTCTTGGCCGACATGACGAACCCGGACCGGGACGTTCAAGTGCGGCGCATCGACCAGCAGATCGCCGAGTTGCGCAAAAGGCGCCAGGACATCGCTTCCGGCCGGGTGCGGCTGGCGACTCTGGAGGAGATGAAGCAGCAGCTGCGCGAGATCCTCGCCATGACCCGGTCGTTGCCGGCCGACTTCCGGCAGCTGCGCACGATGGTGGAGGACCGTCACCAGGAGGTCGCGCGGCGGGCGATGGTGCAGGGACCGCGCAAGGCGGACCTGGTCGAGGACTACCTTCGCGAGAACGACCTGCTGTCGAAGACGAGCCAGGGCACGGCATACCTCGGGTTCTCTCGGCTGCTGTCATCCCGGCAGACCGAACAGCTGCGCGCCGACATTGACCAGATCTTGGCCCAGGAGTTCGCGCGTGAGCACGTGACGGCCGCGCAGCGTGAAGAGCTCGACGGCATGCTGTCGACCCTTCTCGCCGCGGAACTGGACGTGCAAAGCAGCTACGTGCGCTGGTCGGCGTCGCTGCGTCGGTTTCTCACACGGGTCGCCCACGGCCGCCATCAGCGGCTGCTCAGCCTCGCCGACCGTGCTCTGCACGCCGGCGGCACCTGGGTGCAGGCCGAGCCAGGCCAGCGGTATGTGCCCCAAGACGTGCTCGGCGTCGGCCCCCTCGCCATCACCGACATCTCTCAAACTCAGCTTTGGCGTGACCACGGCCCTCAGGAAGTCGTCGTCGAAGTCACCGAACAGCGCACCACGTTGCCCACGGCGGACCGAGCCGCCCTGCGGCTGGCCGCCGGCACCAGCCCGCGTGCCGTCGGACGAACCATCAACAGGCTGCTCGCCAGCCGACCGGTGGTGACCGGTGCCGAGGTGTTCGACGCCACTGCGCCAGAGTTCCAGCGCCTGGGCACCCTGGTGAGCCTGCTCGACCTCGCCGTCATGCACGGGCAGGTCGATATCAACCTCGCCGAGACGGTGCGGCTGTCCGGAGACAGGGCCGCCGCACTGATGGCCACACTGCCTGCCCTCGTCTTCGACGCGCCCGTGCCGACCAAGGAGGTGCCATGAGCCACGGCATCGATGTCCTCGACGACTCGACGTCCGACGACGACCCGGACGAGTACGGCTTCGAGGGCGACGAGCCGGACGGCCTCGGTGGGTCGCGCCTGCCGACCGCGGCGCGTCGGGCGCTGGCGACGCTGCTGAACAACCGATTCATCACCCGCGGCCGCGACCGAGGGGCGTGGGAGGCGGTGCTGGCGTACGAGAACGAGATCCGTGAGCGTCTCGCTGACATGTACCTGCTCCTGACCGTGGATAGGGACTACGAGGTGGCGTTCAAGCGGCAGGACCCGGCCGAGGACGCGCCGAAGATGCTGCGCCGCGACAAACCGCTGCACCGTGACGCGTCCCTGCTGCTGATACACCTGCGCAAGGAGCACACGTACACGGACGCGACCGACGACCCAGTCGTGATCACCAGAGTCCAGGTGGCCGAATTCCTGCGCCCGTTCCGGGAGGACGGCGATGGCGACGAGGCCAGGTTCGAGCGCCGTGTGGACTCGGCCATCCGCGCGGTGACCGACTTGAAGCTGCTGACGGCGGATCCGGACGCGGACTACCTGTTCACCGTCTCACCCGCCATCGTTCCGCTGATCGGCTCGGACGAGGTCATGCGCATGGAGCGGTACTTCATTGAGGCGGCCCGGGCAGCGGGCGCAACCGACGAGAGGGACAACGCGGAAACCGCCGAGGATCCCGCATGACCACAACCGCGCCCCGCATCGCTGCCAATGAAAAGTCCGCTATCGCCGACGAGCATGACGCGGCGCAGTTCCGCATCAGCACGGTGCAGATCCTCAACTGGGGCGCATACTCGGGCCTGCAGACCATGACCGTAGCGCGGTCGGGGACCGCGATCGTCGGCCCGTCCGGGCGTGGCAAGTCCACCCTGCTGGACGCCATGGCCTCGGTGATCCTGCCGAACCCGCAAGAGTTCAACCAGGCCGCCCGCGACGACCGCGGCAAGAAGCGCGAACGGACCGTCTACTCGTACGCGCGCGGACACACCGACCAGAGAAGGGACGACAACCGGCGCTCCGCGACGACGAACTACCTGCGACCGCCCGGCGGGCCAGGCTTCCCCAGTGGCGCGGCGATCACCTGGGAAACCCGAGACGGGCGACGCGTCACCTCGTTTCGACTGGCGTGGGTCGGCCCGGACGCCGACGGCCCGGACGCGATCAACGGCGCCACCGTCTACGGATTCGTCAACGACCACTTCGACCTGACACAACTGCAAGGCCTCACCGCCATCCGCCAGGGAGCCTCCCCGCTGTCCAAGACCTCCCTGGAACGTCTCGTCGACCAAGACCGGGGCGACGTCGTGGACCCCTCACAGGCACGGGTGCACGCGAAAATGCGCAGCGTCATGGGGATGGGCTCCACCGACGAGTCGCAACGCCTGGCCATGCAGCTGCTACGGCGTGCCCAAGCGTCCAAGGGCATCTTCTCCATCAACGCCCTGTTCAAGGAATTCGTGCTCACCGAACCGCTCGCACTGACCCGGTGGGACGTCGCTCTCGAGGCGTACCGGGAGGCATCCCGGCTGTACGAGGAGTTCGAGTCAGCACGGCGCCGCACCGACACGCTCGCACCCCTTCCCACAATCGCCGAGAAGTACCGCGCCGCCGGCACCGATCTCGTGGCCAAGAGCCGACTGCTGAGGGCTGACGGTGACACCCCTGCGCGGATCGATGTGTGGCACGCGGAGAAAGTGGCCGAATGGGCTGACGCGGCCATCGACGACAACCGTCTCGCCAAAGCGGAGACAGACGAGGAGTACGCCACCGCCGTCAGGCTTGCCGAAGAGGCCGATCGGCGCGAGAAGGACACGATGAACCAACTCGTCGCGGCTGGCGGTGACCGTTCGAAAATCATCACCGTCCAGCTTGAGCGCGCGAGGGAGACGCTCGACCAAGTCGACGCAGAACGGCGTCAATTCGGTAGCCGCCTCGCATCCTTCGAGCTGCCGCTGCCCACCTCGCCAGGCGACGTGACACTGACGCACGTCAGCCTCGACCACCTCCTTGCCGAGGAAGAGAAAGCGCTCACGGTCGCCTCCGAGGCTGTCACCAAGGCCGCGGGAAAGCTCTGGCAGCTGCGCAAGGACGACGAGGTCAAACAGCGCGAGATAGCCGGATTGCGGGCACGACGCAGCCTCATCCCCGAGGACGCCGACGCGCGCCGCAACCGGATCGCAGCCGACCTTGGTGTCGACCAGAATCGGCTTCGGTACGCCGGAGAGCTGCTGCAGCTCAGACCCGAGCATCGGCGCTGGGAAAAGGCGGTCGTCGGCCTCCTACTGCCACTGTCGAGCACTCTGCTCGTCGACAACCGGGACTTCGCACGTGTACGCCGGTACGTGCACGACCACGACATGGGAGGATCGATCACCCTCGCACCGGCTGCCTCCGACGTGCCGAGCCGCACCCCGACAGACGGTAGCGTCCCGGCCCTACTCGACATCGCCGATCACCCATTCCGCGGGTGGCTCGCAGGCGAACTGAACGACACCGTCAACTATTACTGCGTGGAGACTGAGGCGGAGTTGGACAACCCGCGTCCCGATTGGGCTCGCGGCGCGATCACCCCGGCCGGCATGCGCAATGGCTCACGGCAACGATTTACCAAGGACGACCGTCGTCTGCGCTACCCCTGGCTCGGCTGGGACACTCGCCGGCTGCTGCAGGAGCTGGGCGACGAACTGGAGTCGATCCAGCGGGAGCTACGACTCGCCGAGGTGTCGTCGGATGAGGCAGACAAGCGACGCGAGCTCACACGCGGCCGAACACGGGAGCTGACAGCGCTGCGCGCCGACCTGACCTGGGACCGGATCGACACGACCGCTGCCCAACAGCGGATCAAGGAGTTCGAAAGACAGCTCGCCCAAGCCAACTCTCCCGAAGCCGCACAACTCGCTGACCTGTTGGACAAGCAACGTGGCGAGACGATCGCGGCAAGCAGTGAGGTGAAGCGACTCGAGAACGAACAGGAGGAGCTCGACACGAGTTGGGGCGATCTAGTGAGCGCGGTGGACGAGGCGAAGGACCGCGTCGAGGCAGCCCCGCCCCTGACTGACGACGAGCGTGCCGCGCTCGCCGCCACCCCGTTCGTCGCGCCGGCCGACACCACCGCCATCACGCAGAGCTTGAAGTCGGCCATCGAGCACCTGAGCGGGCAGATCGAACGGCACAAGAGTGATCGGGAGAAACACGAGGCGGCCGTTATCGGCTACATCGCCGCATACCGGAACCTGGACGAGCGAACCGCCCGGGAGACAGACGGCACGATCGACTCCCTGCCGTCGGTGCTGGCGATCTATGAGCAACTGGTGACCGACGACCTGCCCCGCGCCAAGGGCGCATGGCTGGCGAAGGTCGATGAGGACATGAACCGGCAGCTGCGCGGGCTGCTCGTGCAGATCGACGACGACACCCGGGCCATCAAGCGAGGGCTCGACCCGATCAACAACGTGCTGCGCCATGTGCGGTTCCGCGCTGACGCCACGCTAAGTATCGAATCAGTCGAGCGCCCGAGCAGCGACCTGAAAGACTTCCGTCAGATCATCATCCGGTACACCAGCAACACGATCGGATTGGACGCGAAGCGCAACGCCGAGCAGGTGGAGAGGTCCTTCACCCGCCTACGCAAACACCTTGCCAAACTCGACGACCCGTCGCGAGCCGGAGAGGCCTGGCGGCGGCGCGTGTTCGACGCCCGCGAACAGGTCGAGTTCCAAGCCATCGAAACCCGCCCCGACGGCATCAAAGTCGTGCATGACGGCGTCTCCGGGATGAGTGGTGGCGAAGGACAAGAGCTGATCGCGTTCATCCTCGGCGCCGCCCTACGGTTCCGCCTCGGCGAAGGCCACGAAGGCCCTCCCGCCTACGCGTCGGTCATCCTCGACGAAGGGTTCGTCAAGGCCGACAGCGACTACACCGGCAGAGCCCTATCCGCCCTGCAGGCCCTTGGCTTCCAGCTGATCGTCGGCGCTCCCCGCGAGAAGGCAACCGCCTTCGAGGACTACGTAGAGTCCGTCGCCTACATCAACATCGACGTCCGCGACCCCACGCGCGTGCGCATCTACCCCATGACAATGCAGGAGGCGCTACGCCTCGAGGAAGGGTAGAAACCATGCGACACCCGGCCGAGGTGCTGGAACAGGTACGCGTCCGATACCGCAAGAATTGGCGCGACTGGCTGCTACACGCAGACGAGACCGCCTTCTCGTTCCCCCTCGCCGCAGCGAACGCACAGGATATCGCCCGCGACTCGGAAACCGTCGGCCAGTGGCTACGGGCCTGGCGGAACTGGTCGGAAGCACACCCGGCCGCCCAGCTACGCACCGCCACCCGCCGCACCGTCATAGGCCCACAGGAGATCATCACCCACCTGGACGTATCCACGATCACCGACCTCGTGGCCCTCGATGAGAACCTCAACGACCACTGGCGGCGGGCCACCGCCCGATGGGCGCGCCTCGCCACCCTGCCCGGAGGCCTGGTCACCGAACGGATACGCCCGCACCTGCAGCAGATCATCGACCTGGACGACGCCGATTTCGAAATCCTGATCAAATCCGCCGTCTGGTTCACTGAGAACCCCCGGTCGGGACTAACCATCCGGCAGGTGCCCATCCTGGGAATGCACACCAAGTGGCTTGCCCGCCATCGCCGGCTCATCCTGGCCTGCCTCAACATCACGGAAAATCCGCACGTCAGCAGCGACCAGCCAGATGAGGAGTTGGAACAGCACGACCTGGATCCGCTCGGGCTAAAGGCCCTGCCCGTGCACATCGACGTGATCCTGGCCGACCCCGCCGACCGTGCCCGGGTGGGCGGCCTGCGACACCTCAGAGCGCCACTACCAGAGATCGACGCACTACCCATCCGTCCTGAGACAGTCATGATCGTCGAAAACAAGGAATCCGCGTACCTCGTCCCGGACCAGCCACGGACCGTGGTCATCCACTCGCTAGGCAACCACCTCAACGTCCTAGACGACATCGCGTGGCTGCACGTGGCGCGTCATCTCTACTGGGGAGACCTTGACCGCGCCGGATTCCTCCTACTGTCACGTGCACGTGCTCGGTTGCCGCGCCTCGCCTCCGTCCTCATGGACCCCAACACGCTCGAAGAACACAAAGCTCTTGCAGTCGAGGACAAGACGCAAGCCGATCCGCCGCTTTCCAATCTGACCGACACCGAAACCTCGGCCCTGGCCGCTCTATCCACGGAGCAGGGGAACTGCGTGCGCCTGGAGCAGGAGCGCCTCCCCTCGCCGTTCGTCCTCGACCGGCTTGGCCGTGCCATGTAAGGACTCGGTACCGACGAAGTGCTTTGAAGGCTGCGAACCGAGACAGATTCGCCGAGCCAGCAAGGCAGACGCCGCCTCAGCCAGCGCGCCCCGCGCTGAGGCAACCCGCCACCATGTCCTAAGCGGCCTTCTACGGCTGGCATCCCTCCGCACCCCGCCAGCCCCGCGCCGTCACCGCTAAAGCCGTCGCTGCAGCCCGGCCTGGCGCAACACGCGGCAGACCGGCTCGACTTCGCCGAAGCGGGCCCAATGCTCGTCGCGAATCTCACGAGGTGCCGCTCCTCTTACAGATCCGCTCGAGGGAGAAGTCCAAGTGCAATGTTCAACTCCTGGCGCAGTTCAGCAACGTGCGTGGCTGTCAGAGTGACAACGGTGGACTTGTCGCCCGCCAGTATGGCCGGCGGATGGACGATCACCGACGGGCAGCTCACCCTGTTCAACCCGGCCTCGGTCATCGTGTCCCGGTATCGACGCCGCAGCGTGATCCCCAACCCCTGGACGCCTTCGACGCGTCGCTTGACCCAGCCGGCGTGAGTCTGTGGAGAGCCGGATGCAGCGAGAGTGGCACGTCCGGTTCGGAGGGCGGGCCGAAGAAACGGACCGGTCGAAAGGCCGGCACCGCGCTTCGACCCGACCCAACTGGGGGCGGTTGGCGCGTCGTGATGTGTGGTTAACGCGGGAGGTTCGGTGGCAGATTGTCACGCGTGCTGGTGACTCGGAGACGGGCCAGGTCCTGCGGTGGGCATTTGACAGCGAGGCGGAAGCTCGGGCGATGGTTCGGCGACTTCTTGCGAGCGGCGGTGGTCAGTGGCGTGAGCAAACCGGTGATGCGGCCACGGCCCCTCGGCCTCAGGATTAGCTGCCGTGGATGACCCTGCCCTACAGGAGGTGAGATGGCGGCGGTTGGGGGAGCGGAGGTGGGGTTGCCGCTGGCGCGGACCTGGTGGCGACTGTGACCAGCCGGCGGACAGCGTGATCGGATCGTCGTAGCGGCGGCATGTGACAGGTTCCTGTTCAGGTGGCAGGGCTGCGGGTTGTCGGGCTGGCTCCGTCAGATGGCGATGTCCTGTTGGTGGGACGTCGTCGTGGGGCGGGTCGTGTTGAGGGGCCACGCGTCGTTGCCGGGGTCCGGGTTGCGGCGCATCGGGTGGATGGTTGGTCCGTCCGGGAGTGTGATCGTCGGGCGTGGGGTGTAGCCGTGGCGGGCATACAGGTTTTGGGCTGCGGTGGTGGTGTCGGTCCAGGAGGGTAGGTCGACGCGGTCGATGCGGTTGCGGTGGTGGGCGAGCATGGCGGTGCCCCGCCCGGTGCGCTGCGCCTTGGGCTGAATGGCGAGGAATGCCAGGTGGTAGTGGGGTTCGGTTGGTCGCCGCAGGGACAGCGTCTGGTCGAGGATGTCGAAGCGGTCGGCGTGTGGGCCGGCGGCGTCGGTTAGCCGAATTGGGTAGTTGGCGGGTGGGGGTATGGGCCGGTAGCGGTGGAAGCCGACGGTGGCGGCGGTGAGGTCGTCGGTGAGGTAGATGTCGCCGAAGAACATGGCGTGTTCCACCCAGATGGCGAGGACGTCGGCGAGGATGCGGCGGCGTTGTGCCGGGTCGGGTACGAGCCAGGCGGCGAGTGGGCTGGGGTGCAGGGCGTCGGCGATGAGGGCGGCGACGGGGTCCTTGTCGGCCCAGCGGGCGGCGCGGATGCGGGGGACGGTGTCCATGGCAGGGGGCTCCTGTGCGGGTGGGGTCAGCGGTAGGTGGCGGTGGCGAGGTCGCCGAGGGCGGCGTCGACGGTGGCGGTGATGTCGCGTATCGGGCGGTGGTGCTGGTTGGCGATGGTCTTCAGGTGCGCGGTGAGGGCGGTGGTGTCGTCGTCGAGGTAGAGGTACGGGGTGAGGCCGAGGACGGCGACGAGGCCGGCGAGGGCGGCGGTGTGGTTGTCGGGTTGCTCGCGTCTGGCGGCGAGGTAGCGCAGTCGGGCTCGGGCGACGATGGCCCATTTCGTGTCTGCGGCGATGTAGGTGTCGGCGCGGACGAGGCCGCCGAGGCGCCGGCGGGTGGTGTGGCGCAGGATTCCGGCGGCGACGAGGCCGGCGCGGGTGCGGTCGTACAGGTCGTGGGCGAAGCCGCGGAGCCACACCTTCAGCGGCGGGGCCGTGTGGGCGTAGCGGATGGAGGCGAGTGCGGTGTCGGCGATCAAGTCGCCGACCGGCCGGTCGATGTGCAGACGGAGCCGTTGCTCGCCGGCAGGGTGGGCTGGGTCGATGTGATCGAGGTCGACTCGTCCGGCGAGGAACATGTCGATCAGGACGGCTCCGGACAGGCCGAGCGCGAGGGCGTCGCGGTGCAGGTGGGGGTGGCCGGTGTCGTCGTTGTGGCCGAGCAGGAACAGCTCATCCCGCAGGGGCAGGCGGGGAACCGACGCCGTCACGATCCGCCTCCGACTGCCGTCGCGGTCGCGAGCTGCCGCAACCGGTCGTGCGCCCCGCCATACGGCTCGGACGCGGAGGGGAGCAGGGTCTTGGCGACGGCGGCCAGGATCGTGTAGTTGGGGTCGCACACGTTGCCGATCGGCGCCCGTCCCGCCTGCGACACGAGTTGATAGGCATCAAGGGGGTCGAGGCCGGTGAGGGTGGCGGTCCAGCCGACCAGGTCGTGGTGGGCGATCCGGTAGGCGTCCTCGAGAGGGCGGGCCGCTCCGATGGACATGATCTCGCGGTCGCTTTCCAGCCGCGGCCACGGCGTGGACACGCCTTTGATCACGTCGACGATGAGGGTGGTGGTGGTCGCGATTTCGACCGCGACGCCGCAAGCTTCTCCCTCGCCTTGGCGGGCGTGTCCGTCGCCGAGGGCGAGCATCGCCCCGTGCACGGCCACACCCAGGTAGAGGGTGGTCCCGGCCCGTATCTCGGGGGTGTCGAGGTTCCCGCCGTGGGCGTCGGGGACGGTAGTGGAGCGGGCTTCGAAACCGCCCGGGGCGACGCCGATCGTGCCGATCACCGGGTCCAGCGGCAGGTCAACAGTGTGGTCGCTAACAGTGGCCTGGTACCGCACCACGCCGGCGGGCCGGTCGATCTCGTACACCCACACCCGCTCCTCCAATGGTGGTTGCAGGGTGGGGGTGTGTGGCGTGGAAGTGAGGGCGCCGAAGTGCGGGAACGTCGCGGACACACCCCAGTCCCGGGCCGGGGTGATGGAGACGACGTGGATGGCGAGGGTGTCTCCGGGCTCGGCGTCCTCGATGAAGAACGGCCCCGACACCGGATTGAGGTAAGGCATACGGCACACCCGGGACGGCAGGTCCGCCGGACCGCGGACGAGGCCGCCGAAACAGTCCTCCGTGACCACCTCAAGCAGGTCACCGGAGCGCAGGTGCGCGACGGGCATGCGGCCGCCGAAGGTGTAAGCGAACCTGTCCCGCACCGGCCGGTACACGATCCTGTCCATGCCGCTCACACCCGCTCCACGTCACGCCGCGACTGCCGCCGAACAGGCGCCAGACCCGAGAGCGCCGGCCGGCGGCTGGTCGCGTAGAGGCCGGCGAGGACCAGCACCCCGAGGGCCAGCCAGGCCAGGCCGAGGCGTTGCGCGGCGATGTTGGCGTTGACCACGACGTAGGCCAGGATCGCGAACCCGACCCCGGGCATCACCAGATGCGCCCACAGCTTCCGGCTGCGGCCGCGGATCACATGGTGGACCACCACGCAGATGTGCAGGACGAGGAAAGCGACCATCGCCCCGAAGTTGATCAGCGACGACAGCAGCGTGATCCCGTCCGCCCGAGTGGCCATGTACAGGCCGAGTGCGAGGGACACCGCGCCGGTGAGCAGCGTCGCGTTGATCGGCACGCTCCGCCGCAGCGACACCTTCGACAGGAAGCGGGGGAGTTGCCGGTCCCGGGCCATCGCATACAGCAGCCGAGACGTGGCGACCTGCGCGACCATCGAGTTCGGCAAACCCCACGCCACCGCCGTCGCCACCGCGCACACCGTCGCCAACCAGCTCCCGCCCGCCACCGCGGCCGCGCTGTAGAACGCAGTCCCATCCGGGTCGCCGGCGGCCTGCAGTCCCGTGGGGTCGGGGACGAGCATGGCGGCCAGCCACGTCTGCGCGATGAACAGCACCCCCGCCAGGACCAGGACGCCGGCCATCGCCCGGCCGATCTGCCGCGACCCGTCCCGGGTCTCCTCGGCCAGCATGCTGATGCCATCGAAACCGAGGAACGACAACACCGCGATCGACACCGCCCCCGCAACCAGTGACCAGGTGAACGTGTCCGGGTTGTAGAACGCATCCCCGCTGAACCGGCCCTTGCCCACCGCCAGCGCCCAACCCGCGACCGCGAGGAAAACTGCCAAGACGATCAGCTCACCGACCAGCATGACCCGGGTGACGACCGCGGTCATCCGGATACCAACCGAGTTGACGACCGTGTTCACCGCGACGAATCCGAGCAGCCACACCCACACCGGCACCGCCGGCACGCTCGCGTGCATCGCCACCGACGCCACCAGATACAACAGCCCCGGCACGAGCACGTAATCGAGCAGGATCACCCAACCCGCCAGGAAACCCACCGGCGGGCTGATACCGCGCCCGGCGTAGTTGTAGACGCTGCCCGACATCGGGAACGCCTTCACCATCTGCGCGTAAGAAAAGGCCGTGAACACCAGCGCCACCACACCGATCGCGTACGCCAGGGCCACCATCCCGCCAGAGCCGGCGTAGACACTGCCGAAGATCGCCATCGGCGCGATCGGCACCATGTACACGAGGCCATAGGCCAGCACGTCCCGCAATCGCAGCTGCCGACTCAACTCCTGCTGATAGCCATAGCGCGACAGCTCTTCACGGTCGAACATCAGTAGACCTCTCGGAAAGATCAATTAGGGGAGGTGCCTCATCACGCGGCCGCGTGGTACCTGATAGGGCATGGCGTCATCAGGGCCTGCCGTGGCGGGACACAGGAACACCCAACGGAAGGCGCACCGGTGTCGGAAAGGGCTGACCCGGAACTACGACAGTCCGCTGACAGGCGAGATACCCGCGTAACCGCCCGGCACTGAGTGATGATCGCTTCAGCGCCGTCGGACGCCGGCCACTACGCCAGCAATCCCGGTGACACCGCTCTGCTCTGCTGCTGAGGATGGCTGTCATCCAGGTGCGCGAGATGACCTTCGGTGGCCGACGTCGCCTGCCGCCCCAGCCTCGCGAGATCTTCACCACGACCGTGGGTAGTGAGGGGCCATTCCGGCGCGCCGAACGCAACGCTGGGTGAGGGCGAGTCGTAATGAGGCGAGCTTCTTGAGCATCTAAGGGCTGGTGAAAGTGTGTCGGCAAGCTGTCGAAGGAAGTATTGACAATCTGCCGACATCATCGGTGGCCGGGCCGAAGGCCAGAACGAATAAGATCACCACTAGGGCTGGTCAGTTGCTGATCCGGCAACTGAATCTCCGCCGAGCAAGCGAGTTGCGTGACCTGCCGATGAGTAGTCTGCTGGTTGTACTGTGACGAGGAGCGATGCCTGACGTGACTGACCTTGATGAAGGCTGGCAGCAGCTCGGCCGTCAGCTCGCTCGTCTACGCGCCACCGCTGGCTACACCCAGCACTCTCTTGCGCCACTGGTTCATTACGGGCGTAGCACCATCGCTAACGTGGAGGTTGGCCGGCAACGAACTCCACGACGCTTCTGGGAGCGCTGTGACGAGGTGCTCGGCGCTGGCGGGCAGCTGACAGCAGCGTTCGATCAGTTGCAGAGGCTTCGGCAGGAGGCCGGACGCAGGGAGTGGCCAGCACAGGCCTTCAACGGTGTGCCGCACGTCGGTCAGCTCCAGCCCGAGCCCGCGAAGGAGCAGGAGATGCACCGGCGAGAGTTCATAGGAGCCGCAGCGATGCTCGCAGTGTGCGGCGCGGCAGCCGCGGCTTCCACAACAGGGCGTCGCATCAGCCGGGAAGACGTAGAGGAGTGCGCCCGGCGTACCGCTCGGCTGCGCCGACTCGACAACTACCTCGGTGGTGCCGATACCCTCCGCCTCTACGAGGCTGAGCTGGCCGGGACGATGACGTTGCTCCGAACGACGTCGTTCAGCCCGGCAACCGCGAAGGCCTTGTTGTCGCTACTGGCCGAGCAGACCCAACTTGCGGGCTGGGCAGCCTTCGACGCAGGTCATGACATGTACGCGACTGCCCTCTTCAACACCAGCCGGTCCATCGCGGTGCAGGCGCAAGACGTGCTCCTAGGGGCCAACGCCTTGGCGTTGCTGGCCTATCTAAGGGCGAGCCGTGGCCAGCCTGACATCGCCACCGCCGAAGCATCACGCCTGCCCGCGAACGCCGGTGCGGATCCCGCCGTCCGCGCCCTGCTGCTTGAGCGGCTGGCGTTTACCCACGCGGTTGCCGGCCAGGAAAAAGAAGCCGCCGCCGCCTTGGACGCAGCGCACGGTGCGCTCGACAGCACCGAGGTCGGTACCACTCCAGACTGGGCGGCATGGGTTGACCACGACGAAGTTCGGATCATGACCGGTCGGGTCTGGACCGAACTAAGGCGTCCGCTCCGCGCCCTACCTGAGATGGAGACGGCCCTCGAACGGTTTGATGACACCTGTGCCAGGGACAAAGCGTTCTACTCCACCTGGCTGGCCGAGGCCTACCTCGACGCCGGCGAGGTCGAACAAGCGGCGATCGTGATGAAACGTTCGAAGCGGCTCTGCGAAGGTGTCGCTTCCCCTCGTCCCGCTGCTCGTATTGCCGTCGTCCATGAACGTCTCCTGCCCTACCGAGACGTGGCCGCAGTAGCGGAGTCGCTGGGATAGAGGGCTGATGCATCAGGTGTTTTCAGAGCCTTCCGCTGTTCCCGTGGTCGTGCATACCCACCTCAGGTAGGCGGCTGATCCCGCGACGACTGGCACCGCCGCAATCTCCGGGTTGGTCCACTCATGGTGCTCTCGGAGGTAGCGCTCCAACTCCGGGTACCGCGCGCTGCTGGACCTGAGCACCACCTGCCACTCCTGGCCGGTGCCAAACGTGTCCTCGTGCCAGAACACGGCCTCCACTGGTCCGATGACCTGGCCACCAGCCGCCAACCGGGCACGGACGGCGCCCTGCGCCAACCGCAGCGCGGCCTCCTGGCTACCGGCCGCCGTGTACACCTGCAGAACATCACTCATGGCAGCGACCCTACGTACTGCCTTCATCGGCACACCGCCCGCATCACCTGTACTAACAGCAAGCGGCGACACCATCGCAAGCCAGGACCGGCCTGTCAGTTCGCTGATCTCGGCGGAGTCAGCGGCGACGGCAATAGGCGACTTGATCGCCGGCCGTGCTGGCGACGGTTCACCCGCCACGATTGTCGGAGGCTTGTCAGCGTTCGCCTCCGCCGCTGCCCGACACTGGGAGTAGCGACGTTGACTCACGTCTGTCACTACAAGATGCGTGAGGCGGAACGCAGGCCGTGCGCACCGGGCATCGATCGGGCTGTGAGGAGTCAAGTGGTGAAACGGTTGATCGTCGACACCCACGCATCGTCCTGCTACTTCCGCACCTCCGTGGGCGGCGACGCTCGCAAGGCGCTGGTGCAGATCACCGAGCGGTGCAACCTGCACTGCGCGCACTGCTTCGTCTCCTCCACCGAGGCTGGCGCTGACCTGTCCCTGACCGTTTTCACCGAACACGTGCTGCCCCAGTTACTAGCTACCCGGGTTGAGCGCATTACCCTGACCGGCGGCGAGCCTTTCGTGCACCCCGACGTCCTCGGCTTCTGCCGAGCGGTGCGTGCCAGTGGCCTGCCGGTTGGCATATGCACGAACGCTACCCAGACGACGGACGCCCAGATCGCCGAACTGGCCGCGCTTGGCGGAGTACACATCAACGTGTCCTTCGACGGCTTCCGCCCTGAGAGCCACGGCAAGTTCCGCGGCAACCGTGCATCCTTCGACACAACGGTCGCTACCACCCGCAAGTTCGCGGCAACAGGACTGCTGCAGGGACTGCTATCGACGCCGAACGCGCTGACCAAACCGGCGGAGTTCGCCGATTTGTGCGCCTTCGCTGTCGAAATCGGCGCGCAGTACGTGCTGATGAACCCGCTGTCGTCATTCGGCCGAGGCGTCAAGAGCCAGGGTCGTCTCGCCGCGCCGGATCAGGTGATGACGGCCATCCGCGCCGTCACCGACCGGTTCGCTGACCAACTCGACGTCGTACAGATCCGATTCCCGAACGACAGCCTGCCCTTAGGCGGCTGCGACGCCGGAAAGCTGATCTACGTGTACACCGACGGGCAGGTAGCAGTCTGCCCCTACCTGGTCTTCGCCGCCCGCACCCCGGCCTCGCGCTACCCCGACAGCGACTTCCTCGTGGGTAACATCCTGCGCGACGACGTCGCTGCGGGCCTCGACGGCTACGACTTCCACGCCCGCTACACCGTCGGCGCCAACCCCACCTGCGGTAGCTGCACAATGAACAGCAGATGTGGCAAGGGCTGCCCGGCCGCGATCGTGTCCCGTGGCGGACTCATCGGCGACCTCGATGACGAGCAGTGCCCGATCACCCCCGTCCCCGGCCAGCCCCTGCTCCCACTGGCCATCGTCCGCCAGTGAGCAAGCTGTTCATCGCGATCGAGGGCCCCAACGGCGTGGGAAAATCCACGATCGCGACGCTACTTGCCGACCGGCTCTCAGAAACCAGCCCGTACAGGGTGCACCTGACCAGCGAACCCACCCGCACCCCACTCGGGCAACTCCTGCGCCACAGCGAAGCCGTCATGCACGGCCGCGCCCTGGCCCTAGCTCTGGCAGCCGATCGCGCCGCGCACCTCGAGACGGACATCGTTCCCGCCCTCAACGACGGCCGGCACGTGGTGACCGACCGATACGTGCAGTCGTCTCTGGTCCTGCAGCGCATCGACGGCCTCGACCTGCGCGAAATCTGGTCCTACAACCGGTATGTGCTGCCTGCCATCTCCTTCTACCTGGAAGACCACCCCGACGTCATCGCAGCTCGCCTCGCTCAGCGCCCTGAGCGGACCCGGCTGGAAACCACCGGATCACCGGACACGGAACTGCGCCTGTACCGGGAGGCTGCCCGCCACCTGCGTCGACACGGATGGACACAACACACCGTCGACTGCCACGGGCGCACCCCAGACAAGGTCGTAGCCACTATCCTCGATCTGCTGCCCCGCGCCGATTAGCGAAGCTGAGCCTCCGTGCTGTCCGTGTTAACCCTGAATGTGCAAGCCGCCGCGCTACCGCGTGCCCGACGGCTGCTGGCCTGGCTCGATGCCCGCGACGACAACCTGATCATCCTCACGGAAACCAGCAACGGACCCGGCACCGCATACCTCCTCGAGCAATGCCGCGCCGCCGGCCTGGACGTGACCCACACCCCTTCACCGGACGGCGACCGCGGCTGTGCCATCGTCAGCCGCCTACCGACCACCGCCCGCCCGGACCTGCTCGCCGGCGTCACGCTGCCTGGTCGGGCCGTCGCGGTTACGGTGAACACCGAATCGGCCATCACGGTGCTCGGCCTGTACGTGCCCTCCAGCGACCGGGCACCGGCAAAGGTCGCCAAGAAACGCGCCTTCCTCACCAGCGTCATCGACGGCCTGCGCGGTCTCACTGAGGGCCAGCGCGCCCATTTGATAGTCGGAGGGGACTACAACGTGATCAGCCGGAACCATCGGCCACGCTACCCAGGCTTCCTATCCTTCGAGTACGAGTTCCTCGACGCGCTGGAGCAGCTCGACCTGGCGGACGCCCACCAGCGGCTACACCCCACAACGCAGGCGCACAGCTGGATAGGCCGCGGCGGCAACGGCTACCGCTTCGACTATCTACATACCGGTGCCGCTCTCACGCCGCATCTCGCCAGCTGCGACTACCTACACCAGCCCCGCGACCGTCAGCTGTCGGACCACGCCGCCGTCGCAGCCACCCTGCGCCTGACCGTCGACCACCGGACCGCAGTCAGCGCGCCGCTGGCCGAGGCCGCAGCCCTGTCCTAGCCAGCCGCCGGCGCGACCGCGCGCAGCAACGAGTCGTAGGTGTCGGTAGTGCGCCACACCCCCACGCCCAGCGACCGGACCAAGCGGTCCAGGTGCTCCTGCACTCTCTGGCCTGACTCGTCGGCACCGACAAGCGCCTCCAACTCCACGAACGTGCCCAAGCCATCGACGCTATCCAGGCACACCGACACATCGCCCCACCGCCCACCGCGACGAGTCTTGACGATCCGCACGGTCGGCACGAAGCTCATCGCCAACAACGCCGCGTGCATCTGCTCCCGGTCCGCGACCACGGTCTCGTGCTCCAGGCACACCATCTCGTTGTCAATCGGCCGCTTCACCGTGAACAGATGACAGCCATCCTCAGTTCGTAGCCGCGCGAACGGCACCCCAACCTTCGACATGCCGTACCGCCACAACGATGGCGCATACGCCTGATCGTCCTGCCGCACCGACGCCGACAGCCGCACGCCCCGCTGTCGGAGTGCCTCCACTAGCGAAGACTCATCATCGACGCGGTACTTGACCTCGACCTCGTGAACAACATCGATCGGTGACGTCTGCACCAGCGCAGCCTAGCCACCTACCGCCGCCATCGGACGTCACCGCAACACACGTGTCGGTGCCTGCACGCATGCATCCGCAGAATGCTGGCAGCCGGGATCTCTGAACCGCCCCGGGGCTGGTGGAGACCTCTTTGCTTGAGAGGATCTGACCATGCCGAAGCAGTACCCGAGAGACCTGCGGGAGCGGGCGGTGCGTCTGGTGCTGGAGCACCGGGGCGACTACGCCACCGAGTGGGAGGCGATCGGATCGATCGCGACGAAGCTGGGGATCGGGTCGGCTGAGACGCTGCGTAAGTGGGTCCGCCAGGCCGAGGTCGACGCCGGGCAGCGTTCCGGCGTGACCAGCGACGAGTCAGCGGAGCTGCGCCGGTTGAAGCGGGAGAACGCCGAATTGCGCCGGGCGAATGAGATCTTGAAAGCCGCGTCGGCTTTCTTTGCGGCCGAGCTCGACCGGCCACAGCATCGCTCGTAGCGTTCATCGACGCGCACAAGGAGCAGTTCGGCGGGGTCGAGCCGATCTGCCGTGTCCTGACCGGCCACGGCATGAAGATCGCCGCCAGCACCTACTACAAGGCCAAGGCCTTGCCGCCGTCGTCACGGGCGGTGCGGGACGCCGAGACCCTGGCGGAGATCCGGCGGGTGTATCAGGCCAACTACGGTGTCTACGGGGTCCGCAAGATCTGGGCCGCGTTGCGCCGCGACGGGCACCGGGTGGCGCGGTGCACGGTGGAGCGGTTGATGCGTGAGGCCGGCCTGGCGGGCGTGGTGCGGGGTAAGAAGATCCGCACCACCATCGCCGACCCGCGAGCCGATCGGGCGGCGGACCTGGTGCAACGCGACTTCACCGCGGCCGCGCCGAACCGCTGCTGGGTCGCGGACTTCACCCACGTGGCCACGTTCGCTGGCGTGGTCTACGTGGCGTTCGTCGTCGACGTGTATTCCCGGGCGATCGTCGGCTGGTCCGCGGCCACCACCAAACACACCACCCTAGTCCTGGATGCCCTCGACATGGGCCTGTGGCGCCGCGACCGCGACGGCCGGCCCGTCGAGGCGGGCCTGATCCACCACTCGGATGCCGGATCCCAGTACACGTCGTTCCGGTTCACCACCCACCTCGTCTCTGCCGGCATCGACGCCTCGATCGGCACCGTCGGCGACGCCCTGGACAACGCACTGATGGAATCCACGATCGGCCTTTACAAGACCGAGTTGATCAAGCCCGGCCGGCCGTGGCGCAGCCTGGCCCAGGTCGAGCTGGCCACCGCTGAATGGGTCGACTGGTACAACCACCGGCGGCGGGGGACACCGTCGATGTCACGCCGCTTGCCGGGCTGACGCTGGCTCATCCATCGGTTCAGCCGCTTCCTTGCGGGCGGATGCTGGTGGTCGGAGCCCGTTGCCAGTGGCGGGCTGACGGTCCGGACCGCAACGCTGTGATCTATGACAGCGAGGGGCGCGTCGAGGCCCGGGCGACGCTCGGGGACGGCATCGAGCACGTCTTCACCACCACCTCCGGGGAGGTGTGGGTGGGCTACTTCGACGAAGGGGTCTACGGGAACTACGGCTGGGGAGACACTCACGCCGCACCGCCGGTCGGCAGCTCCGGGTTGGTTCGCTTCTCACCCAGCTCGAACCGACCTGGCGGTTTCCGTCCCACGTGGACAGCGGTTGGAGTGCGATCAGCGACTGCTACGCCCTCAACGTCACCGACGACGCGGTCTGGACCTCCTACTACACCGACTTCCCGATCGTGCAGATCCGGGATGGCTCAGTCAGCGGCTGGAGCAACCGGGTCGACGGGGGAAAGGCCCTCGCAGTCAGCGGCAGCCGAGTCGGACTGCTCGGCGGGTACGGGCCGGATCATGACCGGTTCGTCGTGGGTGAGCTGGCCGGGCGGGCTATGCACGTCGTTGGTGACCATCGGCTCGCGCTACCCGATGGCAGCCCTCTGCCCACTACGGCGACGGCGGTCGGCCGGGGATCGGATCTGCATCTCATCACCCCCGACCGCTGGTATCGGCTGGCCCTGCACGAGCTCCAGAGGGTGAGGCGGCCAGGCCAGCCTAGGACTTCGGGTGCACCGATAGTCGGTTGCGACCGGCGATGCCGTCGCCGTCGCCGAGGTGCACCCGGCAGGTAGGCCAGGAGCTCCCTCATCACGTACCGGCCCTGCTCGTCGAGGGCTGATCCGGCGGCGGCCGATCGCATGCCTATGGCTCCCGTCATCGGCGACGACGGCGCCGACGCATGCCGGGCTGTGGCGTCGTTGACCATCCGGTCCAGCCGATCATCGGTGACACCCTCTGGCGGCGAACTGCCGGTGCTAGCGGACGCGGGCGACATCCTGGTGGCTTCTTTGACGTGCCGGCGCTCGAACTGACCGGGACTCCACCTGGCCTGAGGCTCACGTCTCGCCGAAGTATCCCTCCTTCTCGCCGAGCAGCAGCGGCACGTCGTAGATCGACATGTCCGGCCGAGCCCTGATGTACCGCACCCGGTGCCGCCGCCGCTGGTGCTCAGAGGGCCACGTCGGCGTCGATCTCGACAACCGTGATGGGGTCCACCTGTACATATGGCAGTGGTTCGGGCCGGTCCAGTTGCCCGGACCAGGACGGTGGCAGTGGCTGCGGCCAGGGGTGCACCGTTGTGCCGCGGCGCGGCATCGCGCGAACGGGGACAGCATGGCCGCGAGTTCGGCCCGCTGTGTGGGGTTCAGCGGGTGGGTGCGGCCGGTGTATCGCAGGGTTCCTCGCCGGTCGAACCGGCCGAGCAGCACGGTGTCCGGGTCGCGGATGCTGCCGGTCACGCCACCGACGATCGCCTCGGTGGTGATCCGGGTCCGGTACTTCCACCAGCTGCGCGGCCAGGCTCGTACTGGCCGGTCGACCGCTTGCTGACCACGCCTTCGATGCCGGTGGCGACGGTCCAGTGCGTCAGCCAGTCGGCGACCTGCCGCATGTCCGCGGTCTGCGGGGTGAGGGTGAGCTGCGCTGGCGCGCCGGCGAGCAGCTGTTCGAGCCGGTCGCGCCGCTGCGACAGCTCGCGGTTCAGGATCACCTGTCCACCGGGGTCGGCGAGCAGGTCGAACAGCACGTAGTGGGCGGGGCGCTCGCGGGCCACGCGCAGCAGGTCGCGGCCGGCGGTGACGCGTCGCTGCAGCTGCGCGAAGTTCGTCCGGCCTCCCTGCAGCACGATCAACTCGCCGTCGAGCACCCCCCCGGTGGTATGGCCCCGCGAACGGCCCGGGTGATGTCAGGAAAGTACGTGGTCAGGTTGCGGCCGGCTCGGGATTGGAGATACACCCCGTCGGACTCCCGAAAGGCGATCGCACGCCACCCGTCCCACTTCGGCTCATGAACCAGCGCCGGGCCCTCGGGCACCTCGTCGACCGGCGCGGCGAGCATCGGCGCGACCGGCCGGCGCAGCACCGGTTCGGCGCCCGTCTCCACCCGGCGGGCCGGGCTCACCGCTCCCGCGGGATGTGAACGCTGATCATGTCCGCCCCCTGCGGATCATCGTGGGGAGCGACGGCCACTCCGGGGTGAAGATCCGCGACAACGAATGCCTACGGCCGCAGCCGGATGCCGCCGGGCGTGGGCGCCAAGGTCAACGCCTGGGCGGTCGGGACCGCTTGAACTCGTGCCTGGGTGCCTCTTCGTGAGGTCATGTCCTACGGCAGCCGGCCGGCATAGCGGAAGGTGGGAGGCTCGGCGTCGATGCCCTGCCGGACGTACCGGTAATGGATGACCGGGCCCGCCTGCTCGGCGGCGCCGACGTAAACACCCGTCTGCGGCAGGTCGACAGCCTGGGGCAGCGACCCGTCGGCGCCGGTTTCCACGGGCATGATGCGGCCATCGATCGGACCGCCAACGAACCATGCCTCGACTGCCGGCATCAGCCGTTCTCCCCTTCTGTTCATCCCCTACGGGCTACCGCGGGCCACAGCCTCCGCAGCAGGCCATTCCGGCCCTACGGCCACCCAGAAAGGGCGGTCGGAGTGGATGTCACCAGCCACGGCCACCATATGTGGGGCTCGATCTCTCTGGCGAGGGTCAGACATCCATGACAAGCGCCGCCGAGATCGTTCGTCTTGTGGTTCCCCGCCTGTTACGAAATCACCGAACCGTGGCCGTACTCATCGGAGACCGTCAACCTCCGCACGGGTGGCTCAGGAGGTTCCCATGAGGCTGGCTCGACTCTTCCCACCGCACCTGGGCCGACGGCGCACCCCCGTCGTGGCAACCGTGATGGCGATGGTCGCAGGAGCCGGCCTCATCAGCGTCGGTGCCACACCGGCTGCGGCCACGCCCCCTGGCATCCCCTCGAAAGCCACCGCGCAGTCGCAGCTCAACGCGCTGACCGTGGCGGCGCAGGGCTCGACCAGTGGCTACTCCCGGGACCTGTTCCCGCACTGGACCACGGTCAGCGGAAGCTGCAACACCCGCGAGCAGGTCCTCAAGCGCGACGGCACGTCGGTGGTGGTGGACAGCTCCTGCGCGGCCACCTCCGGTCGCTGGTACAGCCCGTACGACGGCGCGACCTGGTACGCCGCTTCCGACGTCGACATCGACCACGTGGTGCCGCTGGCCGAGGCGTGGCGGTCGGGCGCGAACTCCTGGACGACCAGCCGACGGCAGAGCTTCGCCAACGACCTGACCCGCCCGCAGCTGATCGCGGTCACCGACAACGTCAACCAGGCCAAGGGCGACCAGGACCCGTCAACGTGGCAACCGCCGCGGTCGGCCTACCGCTGCACCTACAGCAAAATGTGGATCACCGTGAAGTACAGCTGGGGCCTGTCGCTGCAGTCGTCGGAGAAGTCCGCGCTGCAGAGTATGCCCAACACCTGCAGCTCTTGACCGCGCGCAGTCTGCTCTCGCCTGCACATGAACAGTGCCATGCGGGTCCGCAGAACGTTCGTAGCTGAGCGAGTGACTGCTGGTCGTCGCCAGCACCCGGAAGCCTTCGTTCGATTGAGCATCTACACCGAAGATATGACTGTCGATCGTCGATTCAGCAGATCGGTGCGATGGCCCGGCTGTCGATGGTGAAGCTGACGGGGCGTACCATTTCCCCGGCTCAAGTTAAGACCAACAATTCGCCGGGAGTGACCGCCATGGCTCGGAAAGTGATCACTGTTCTGACCGACGACCTCGACGGCGGAGCGGCGGACCGGACGGTCGAATTCAGCCTGGACGGTGTCGCCTACGTCATCGATCTGTCAGACCAGAACGCAGGCGCCTTGCGGAAGGCTCTCGACGTGTACATCACGGCGGGCCGGCGGATGGGGCGGGGAGGTATCGATTCGGGTCGGTCGGCGCAGCGGGCGACGCGTCCCGGGACCTCCGGCCGCAGTCGTGCTCACACTCGCGCGATCCGCGAATGGGCAGCCGAGAACGGCTACCAGATCTCCGAACGGGGCCGCATCCCAACCTCGGTGGTAGAGGCCTATAACAACCGATGACCGTACGGGCAGCTCGCCACGCTACCGGCGGGCCTCGTTGGCATCGGGCTTCGACACCCGAATGGCCGGTGGGGAGCACAGACAGACAGGCGTTAATCCGGGGGGCCCGCGTCTTGCCCTCCAGCCGCGCCCTGCTTATTCGCAGCGGTCCTCCGCGCCGCGCCCGTATGGCTGACAGCAGTCCGGCCGGTGTTGGTACACGCGCAGGTCCCGCCCGCGAGCGCGGCCGATGTCGAACGTTCGCTCGTAGAGGCAGGAGCCGCAGATCACGGCTTCACCTCCGCCTACGACGACTCGTCCATCACAAGGCCCGCCACGCAATAGCACCTCCACCTGATTGACGTATCACGTGGACCTTCTCCTGGGTGATGAGACGGCTAAGGTGCCGAGGCAACACACCGGGTGCCGCAGTCGCAGCCACTCAGTGGCGGTGGGACTTGGGGTTTCGGTGACATGCGTGAGCATCATGGAAGGCGCCGCGCGTGGGAAAGGCGCATCGTGGATCCGTACATCCTGGCTGAGGTGGATCAGGGGCTTGACTGGATCCACTGGCATCACGACGAGTTCGACTACCGGCACATCTACTTCGCCTACCTGGCGGTACGCATCAGCCAGCCCCATGGCGGTGAGGTGACGGTGACGATCGGCCCAGACGGCAGCTACCTGCTCCAAGCCGGAGACGGCGAATCGCGGCTGTCGGGTGGGCGTGGCTGCCTTCCGGAAGCATCGGGAGGTGCTGAGCGTGGAGGACTGGGCGGAGATCCGTCGGTTGCATCGGGCGGAGCGGATGGCGATCAAGGCCATCTGTCGGCGGCTGGGGGTCTCGCGGAACACGGTGCG